>Ga0155965_1012_pt5 | contig 29251 bp, 25 predicted proteins | sample RifCSPlowO2_02_FD_107619 | JGI IMG/M metagenome (GOLD analysis project Ga0155965, IMG submission 107619) | Gammaproteobacteria bacterium RIFCSPLOWO2_02_FULL_57_10
TGGGTCAGCATTGGAGGAAACGGTGTCTGCATCCTACCGCTTCCGCTATAATTGCTAACCATCCTGAGTGACCTGGATGGGTGAATTGGCACCGCCATCTGGAAATTTACCAAACGAGAACGAAATTCTTGAGTTTGCAAGCTACGAACAGCCATCGCTTCTGCGTGGCGCCCATGCTGGACTGGACTGATCGCCACGAGCGTTATTTTCTGCGCCTGCTGAGTCGGCAATGCGTGCTTTACACTGAAATGATCACAAGCGGTGCTCTTGTTCATGGCGATGCCCCTCGGCATTTGCGTTATAACCAGGCAGAGCATCCAGTTGCAATTCAATTGGGCGGCAGTGATCCGGCTGATTTGGCCCGATGTGCGGAGCTTGCTGCGGCAGCCGGCTATGACGAGATCAATCTGAACATAGGGTGCCCCAGCGATCGCGTGCAATCGGGCAGGTTTGGAGCTTGCCTGATGGCTGATCCCGCACTCGTGGCCGATTGCGTACGCGCGATGCGCGCAGTGGTCGCCATTCCGGTCACCATCAAGTGTCGTACGGGAATCGATGCGGACGACAACGATCAGTACCTGCAGAATTTCATCAGTCGAGTCGCGGACGCTGGCTGCAACACCTTCATCATCCATGCCCGGATAGCCATACTCAAGGGACTGAGTCCGAAGGAAAACCGGGACATCCCCCCACTCAATTATCCCCGAGTGTTCGGAATCAAGGAGTTTTATCCTCATTTGCAGATCATCCTCAATGGTGGACTCAAGACACTGCAGGAGTGTCATGATGTGCTGCAAAAGGTGGACGGAGTGATGCTCGGGCGCGAGGTCTACCACAACCCCTGGATACTCGCGAACGTGGATGCTGAATTGTACGGTCAACCTTCTTCCGGGATTCGCTCAAGGCATGATGTCCTGAGGGAGTTTCTGCCGTACGTGCGGGAACAACTGGCGGAAGGGACTCCTCTGCAGCATATGACCAGACACATATTGGGCCTTTTCCATGGAGTTCCCGGCGGCAAGGCCTTTCGACGTCATCTGAGTGAAAATGCGTTTCGCAAGGATGCCGGTATCAGTGTTCTGGAGGATGCCATGAACTGCATTCAGAAACGCTCATGGCATCTTGAATCTGAAGACGTGAACGAGGCAACTCAAGCATGAAGAGGAAATTCGGATAATGATTCTGGCGATCAAACGATTCTTTGAGGACAACTTGCGAGTGAGCACAGATGACTCTGCTGAGCGCAGCGGAGATAGAATCGCGCTTGCGACCGCCGCCCTGCTCTTTGAGCTGATGAAGACCGACTCGCACATTGATCAGAGGGAAACAGCGACACTTGCCACAGTCTTGCAGCAGACGTTCAAGCTTGACGAAAAGGAATTGGCGCAAATCATCGCGCTTGCCGAACAGGAATCCCATCAATCGACGTCGCTCTACGAGTTCACTTCCCTGGTCAATGAAGGATACAGCTATGAGCAGCGCGTGAGGCTGTTGGAAAATCTCTGGCGAGTTGCCTTTGCCGACGCCAATGTGGATCGCTATGAAGAACATCTGATCCGCAAGATTGCCGATCTGATCTACGTCAATCACAGTGATTTCATCAGAACCAAACTGAAGGTTCGTGATGCGTTGAACGCAGCCGCAGAATCAGGAAGATGAGCGGGCGAAATCAGAAATCGTCGAAGTCGTCGTTATAGGCGCCGTCATTGACGAGGTATTCGCGCTGCTGCAGATAGGCTTCCCGAATGAACAGATATTCGTCTCCGGAAATGAGCCCCTCCATCGCCACTACCGACGCGCGGTCATCGAGCTGACCCAGCAACAGGAGTGTGGAGCGCGCTGAGTCATCATTATGGTACTGGATCGGATTGAACAAGGTATCGAGGACCAGACCTACAGAGTCTCGCACCGAACTTGGCCCGAAGAAGGGCAGCATGACATAAGGGCCTGACCCTACGCCCCAGCGACCGAAAGTCTGACCAAAGTCTTCTTCATTCTTGCTCAGCCCTACGGAGGAAGCGACATCAATGATGCCACCAATTCCCACTGTGGAGTTGATCACCAGACGACCCGAATCCGATGCTGCGTCACGCAGCTTGAGTTGCAGCAGGTCATTCGCGAGCACATTGACATCGTCAATATTGCTGAAGAAATTGCCGACCCCTTGCCTCACTACACCGGGCATCACATTGTTGTAGGCAACCGCCACTGGTCTCAGGAGCCACGTGTCGAGGAGCTTGTTGAAGGCATAGATGCGGGTATTGGCGCTTTCCCACGGGTCGTTGGCATGACTGACCGGGCTCGTCAGGAGTAGAGAGCTGGCGACAACACAGGCCAATTTTCGGGCGAAAGTTGACGGGGGGGACCGGTGACGGTGAAAAGGTCTCAGCGCATCAGGCATGATGCAGCCCTCGGAGAAAACATATCCATTGATTTCAAAGCCATTACCGTTTCGGGTGCCGGACGCAGGCGGAACGGCGCGCATTATGCGCCAAACCCATTGCAGTTCCTAGTGCGATACGGCGATTTTATAGCACGAACACGTATCGCTGAACGCCCCCCTGTATGGGGGAGCAAGATGGGCGCATTATCACAAACCTGCTGGCGCTTTTACATTGTATTCGGGAAGAATCCCGGTAATTCCACAATTTACAGGCTCCAGTTCACAAAGCCGCCAGCATTTGGTCAGATTCGACCTGTGGTTACCCCTTCTTCGCGCAAGTCTTCGAGCATTTTCTGCAGGCGTTTTTCCGACACTATCACGCGGGTCTTCAATGTCTGGGCGAAGAGTGACACTCGCAATTCTTCTACGTGCCAGCGAAATTCCGTGATTTTGGCGCTATGCGTGCCGGGGATCTGCGTCAATTGATTCGCTATTGTCTGAAATTTCTGCACGATGCGGGTGCTATCCAGGTCTTTGGACAACTGTAGCGGCAGTTTCTCAAGACGCAGCTCTATCGCCTTGAAGTAACGAGGGTATTCCTTCAACCATTCCGGGGGCGTAGTGGCAATATAGCCAGGAACTACAAGACCCTGAATTTGTTCTTCGATGTCCTTGACCACTATCTCCAGACCACTGCGCTGCAGGCCTTGCAGGCGTTTTCTGATGTCATAGAGGCTATCCACGATGCGGACGAGCAGCCTTTCGAACTCCTCGGCTGAGCTCAGAATTGCTGCCTTGCCTTGCGCCAGCCTCCTTTCGAAGTCGGCATGATTGCGTGGTAGCTCCAAGGCATCGAGTTCAAATGCAATCTGGTAGATTGCAAGCACGCTTTCTTCTCCGAAATCGATCGCGGTATTCGGGATCTTCAGCGCCAATTGCTTTTCCAACTGGCGCAGTCTTTTCAGCACGGCGCTGCGTTGCTGCGCTGTTCGCAACATGAATAGTCTGGCAACTCCCTTGCGCGACAACAGTGCGGCTACGTGTGGATCGTCCTGCAGCAGGAGTGAGACATTCTCACCCTGGTCGACCAGAGCCGGGTAGCGTTTAACTTTCACGCCGGCCTCGATCACTGTGAACTCCGGAAGCTCTCCGAAATCCCATTCCGTAATTCTGTCTTTCTCCAACGGATGCCGCTCCCCTGCATTCGATTTCAGAACAGGTTCCCGGCTGAACTGCTGCTGCAGTTCTACAAGCGACTGGCCACGTCCTACCTCCCTGCCCTGATCGTCAATGATTCGCAAGGTTGGTCGCAGGTAGGCCGGGAGTTCGATCTGCGTCAGCAATGTGCGATCCAAATCCACTCCCTTGCGTTTGCGAACGTAGTCTCTGAGCAGATCAATGAGAGGACGAAGTGATTTTCTGTCCGAGCCGTCCTCTTTCAACGCACTGACAAAATCCTCCGCGAAGTCTGGGACTGGAATGAAGAGCTTGCGCTGTCCCTTGGGCAAGCCCTTGAGCAGCGCGATACACCTTTCCTTGATTTGTCCTGGAACAGCCCAGTCAATATCCGCCTCGCTCATTTGCCCCAGGATACTCTGCGGGACCTCCAGGCTGGCTCCATCATCGTCACTACCGGGGTTGAATCGATAATCGATGCTCAACACGTTGTTCTGAATGGTAGCGTGATCAGGAAAGTCAGTCTTAGCAGCATCGTCCAGATCCCGCTGCAGCAGATCCGCCGGGGTCATGTGCAGTACTGACTTGTCCTTCTGGCTGCTGATTTTCAGCCACTGCTCGAAACTGCGACTGTCGCAGATTCCGGGTGGAATCCGACTGGCATAGAATTCGTAGATCTTCTCGTCACCTGCAACGATGTCAGGGCGGCGCTGCTTGTCCTCCTCCCTGCGAAGTTCTTCAAGCAGCGCTTGATTATGCTGATAGAACGCAGCCCTCGTGTGAAGATCATTGCCGACCAGTGCTTCACGAATGAAAATCTCTCTGCTTGAAACCGGGTCGACAGTGGAATAGGCAACCGTTTGTCGTTCGATCAACACCAATCCAAACAGCGTCAATTTCTCGAACGCAACCACCTGCCCCCGCTTCTTTTCCCAATGTGCTTCGGAGTAGTCCCTCTTCAACAGATGGTTGGCGGCCTCCACAGCCCATTCGGGCTGTATCCTTGCTGCAAGTGTTGCATACAGGCGACTTGTTTCGATCAACTCGGCCGTCACTACCCATTTCGGTTGTTTCTTGAACAGACTGGAGGTGGGAAAAAGCGAAAACTTTCTGCCCCGACTGCCCATGTATTGACCATCATCCGACTTCATGCCCAACTGATTGAGAGATCCGCGAATGATTGCGCGATGGATGGCCTCATAACTGATGGCATCAATATTGAGAGAGGCCAGAGTTTTCTGTTGCTCGCGAATGCCCGGTTGCTGACATGCAAGATGCAGTTGCCGATGCGTTTCCCGCCATTCACGCATACGCAGGAGTGACAGGAAATTCTTCTTGCAGTACTGACGCAGGCCGCTCTGGCTGAGCGACTGACGTTGAGTTTCGTATTCATTCCACAACAATACCCATGACAGAAAATCCGAATCCGGATGAGCGAATTGATCGTGTTTCTCACGGGCTGCCTGTTTGCGGTCCTGCGGGAACTCCCTGGGATCCTGAACACTCAATGCGCTGACAATGATCAGCATTTCAAAGAGGCACTTGCGTAAATCAGCTTCAATAAGCATACGTGCGAGTCGCGGGTCTGCCGGCAGAGCTGCCATTCTGCGTCCGATGGCTGTCAGCCTTCTTTCTCTGTCGATGGCGCCAAGCTCGTGGAGTAATTTGAAACCATCGTTGATGGCTTTGATTTCCGGCTTCTCGACGAAAGGAAATGCTTCGATATCTCCGAGACCGAGCGTCAGCATCTGCAGGATTACCGCACTCAGATTGGTGCGCTGTATCTCCGGATCAGTGAAGGCTGGCCTGCTGTTGAAATCTTCCTCGCTGTACAGGCGGTAGCAGATTCCGTTGCTCACTCGTCCACAGCGCCCTGCCCGCTGATTCGCGCTGGCCTGAGATATGCGCTCCACAGGCAACCTCTGCACCTTGCTCTGTACACTGTAACGGCTGATGCGCGCATAACCTGTGTCAATCACATAGACAATTCCCGGGACCGTCAGCGATGTTTCGGCGACGTTGGTGGCCAGCACTATGCGGCGTCCCGAGTGGGGGGCGAATATGCGAATCTGTTCCGCAGGCGAGAGCCTGGCGTACAGTGGCAGCACTTCGGTATTGCGCATTGGGCGTTTGCGCAGTTCCAATGCCAGATCGCGAATCTCACGCTCGCCACTCAGAAACACGAGTACATCCCCGGGGCGTTGCCCGTTCGCTCTCTCCTCCTGTTCGATCTCCCGGAGTGTGGCAGTGACGGAGGTGATCAGAGGGTCACTATCCTTGTCCTCCTCGGCATCATTCTCGACTGTTGGTCGATAATGAATTTCGACAGGAAAAGTGCGACCCGCAACCGCAATAATTGGAGCGTTGCCGAAATGTTGTGAAAACTTCTCCACATCAATGGTCGCCGACGTGATGATGATTTTCAGATCGGGGCGTTTGGGAAGCAATTCGCGCAGATAGCCCAAAAGGAAATCAATGTTCAGGCTGCGTTCGTGTGCCTCGTCGATGATCAACACTTCGTATTTGTTGAGATAGCGATCCTGCTGGATTTCGGCCAGCAGAATTCCATCGGTCATCAACTTGACCAGTGTTCCGGGTTCGGTATTGTCGGAAAAACGTACCTGGTAGCCCACTTCTCGTCCCAACTGCACGCCCATCTCTTCCGCTATACGCGCTGCGACAGATCTGGCAGCCAGTCGACGTGGCTGAGTGTGACCGACAAGCCCCTTGGCCCCGAGTCCGAGCTCCAGACATATCTTGGGAATCTGGGTTGTCTTACCGGATCCCGTTTCTCCTGCCAGGACGATTACCTGATGTGAACTGAGAGCGTCGGCTATCAATGCACGCTTCTCGGAGATTGGCAATTGCTCGGGGTATCTCAGCGGGGGAATACTGGCACGGCGTTGTTCTACCAGCGCAATGGAGTTCTGTATTCTCGCTTTCAAGGTTGCGAGTTCTTGGAGGAATCTTTCCGAGCCTCTTGGCAGCCGATGCAGCTGAGCAAGCTGCTTCCGAAGACGAAACTGCTCCGAGAGAAGGCAGTTGCCAATTTCGATTGCTAACGTTTCAAGCACGGCGTATCAGTCCTTGTCATTCAACAGCGCCCTGTGATGCGCCTGCAATCGCAAATCACTATGCGGGGTTTCCTTGTGTTTCCTGTTCCCGAAGCTCTCTTCGAAGAATCTTGCCAACATTGGACTTCGGGAGGTCCTTGACGAGAACGATTTCCTTGGGAACTTTATAGGGTGTCAGATTCTCTTTGCAGAAAGTACGTATGGTTTCCTGTGTCAACGAGACGTTTCTGGGCACGACGAAAAGCTTTACCATCTCACCGCTTTTTTCGTTGGGAATACCAATGACTGCGCTTTCAAAAACGTCAGGATGAGAGTTCACCAATTCTTCAATCTCACTTGGGAAGACGTTGAAGCCAGATACGATGATCATGTCCTTCTTGCGATCGACGATTCGCACATAGCCGTCCTTGTCGATCTGGGCATAATCACCTGTTCGGAACCAGCCATCGATGAATGCTTCTTCAGTAGCCTGCGGATTCTGCCAGTACCCTTTCATGACCTGAGGGCCCTTGACCAGGAGTTCACCCTTCTCTTCCAGTCCCAATTCGTTGCCGTTGTCATCGACGACTTTCAGCAAGGTCTCCGGTACTGCCGGTCCGACAGTACCCAGTCTCACACCTCCTGGAGGATTGACCGTGACAACTGGGGAGCACTCTGTCAGCCCGTAGCCTTCGAACACCTCGCAACCGGTGATACGAGTCCATTCCTGGGCAACATTGACCGTAAGCGCCATGCCACCTGCACCGGAGAAACGCATGTCGCTGAAGTTCACTTTCGTGATATTCGGGTGTCGACACAGTGCCAGATACAGAGTGTTGATGCCGACGAAGCCATTTGCATCGAACTTGCGCATGACTTTCACGAGCCCGTCAACGTCACGAGGATTGGGTATCAGGACACTGTGATTGCCGGCATATACCATGGTCAGACAATGAAACATGAAGGCATAGGTATGATACAACGGCAACGGGGCGATGATGGTGTCACGACCATCATAGATGACCGGCTTGCTGACAGCTCGCAACTGCATCATGTTGGCCAGCAGATTTCTGTGAGTGAGCATTGCCCCCTTCGCAACACCCGTGGTGCCTCCGGTATAGAGAATGATTGCAGTGTCAGTACCCGAATCTACGGGAGTTCTTTCCGACGGAATCATGCCATGTTTGAAAATGCTGGTCCAAAGTGTGGCACCCGGCAGGTTGTACGCAGGCACCATTTTCTTGAGATGGCGCACTCCGGCGTTGACGATGAATTTCTTCATGGGAGGCAACATGTCACCGAGCTCTGTCGTGATGACAGTGTCGATCTCGGTCTCTGCGAGGACGCTTTCGAGCTTGTCGCAGAAATTCACGAGAATCACGACTGCCTTGGCTCCGGAATCCTTGAACTGGTGCTTCATTTCCCGTGCGGTATAAAGCGGATTGGTGTTGACCAGCACCAGCCCAGCCTTGAGCGCACCAATGGCAGCAACGGGAAACTGCAGAATATTCGGAAGCTGGATCGCAATCCGGTCACCCGGGCGCAGGCTGGTCTTGTCGCGCAGGAAATCTGCGAATAACTGACTGTAGTGATTCAGCGCGCCATACGTGAGCGTCCGGCCAAGAGCAGTGAAGGCAGGCTTGTCCACGTATTGCCGACATGAATAGTCGAACAAGGCGGGCAGCGATGCGAACAGCTCTGGGTCAAGGTCATCCGTAAGAGTCAGCGTTTGTGCAGCAGTCATTAAAGGGCTCTCTGTAGTTATGATTGTTTTGTCATCACGACGTGGTCGGTGTCGGTGCTCTGCGTGATTTTCCACTGAGAAAGGCCATCGCCTCTTCCAGACCGTTGACGCTCAATGGGTACATGCGGTCGTCGACCAGCTCTCTCACCAGACTGATTGAGTGACTGTGGTCCCAGTATTCCTTGCCGGTCGGGTTGATCCAGACCAGATTTTCATAGGTCTCCTTCATCCTCTGCATCCACGTGGCACCCGCCTCTTCGTTGTAGTGCTCAATGCTGCCACCGATGTGACTTATTTCATAGGGGGCCATGGTGGCATCACCTATGAAAATGACCTTATAGTCCTTGCCGTACTTGTGCATGATCTCGAATGTCGAGGTAGTTTCCGACATTCGCCGCAGGCTCTTCTTCCACACTGACTCATAAAGAAAATTGTGGAAATAGAAGTATTCGAGGTGCTTGAACTCGCTTCGAGCAGCGGAGAACAACTCTTCGCAGATTCGTACATGGGGATCCATGGAACCACCAACATCGAAGAACAATAATACCTTCACCGCATTGTGGCGTTCCGGCACCATCTTGATGTCGAGCAGTCCTGCGTTGCGGGCAGTCGACGATATGGTGTTGCCGATATCGAGCTCATCCTGCGCACCCGTTCTTGCAAAGCGACGCAGTCTGCGCAGCGCCATCTTGATATTACGCGTGCCGATCTCGACACTGTCATCAAGGTCACGATATATGCGTTTATCCCAGACCTTGACTGCTCTGTTGGAGCGGGACTCGTCCTGTCCTATCCTGACCCCTTCCGGATTATATCCGAAGGCTCCGAATGGTGAGGTCCCGCCAGTTCCGATCCACTTGTTACCTCCTTGATGTCTTTCCTTTTGCTCCTGCAGTCGATTCTGGAACTCTTCAAGCAGTTTCTCCAATCCACCAAGAGATTGGATACGACTCCTCTCTTCCTCCGAAAGTGCTGACTCGAATTGTTTGCGCAACCATTCATCGGGAATCAATGCAGTCAGCAGGTCATCCAACTTCTCGATACTGTTGAAGTAGCGTGAGAATGCCCGATCGAAACGATCAAAGTACTTTTCATCCTTGATCATGCACAGACGAGCGAGTGAGTAGAATGCGTCCATATCGCAGAATGCAAAATCCTGCTGCAGGCATTCGAGAAGCGCGAAGAGTTCCGCCGCAGTCACTGGAATCTTTTCTTCGCGCAGACTGAAGAAGAACTGTATCAGCACCGTGAGATCCTGTGGTTTTGAAACCCTGTCTTTTTGAGGCCTTATCGTTTCGCGCGGTGCATGAATGCCAGCCTCTCCAGAAGATGGACATCCTGTTCGTTCTTCAACAGCGCGCCATACAGAGGAGGGATTGCATTCCTGTTGTCTTGATTCTTCAGAATGTCCTCGGGAATATCATCGGCCAGAAGCAACTTGAGCCAGTCGATCAACTCCGACGTAGAGGGTTTCTTTTTCAACCCTGGAACCTTGCGGACATCGAAAAACACTTCCAGCGCTTGTCGCACCAAATCCTGCTTTATGTGCGGATAGTGAACCTTGACGATTTTTTCCATGGTGACTGGATCGGGAAAGCTGATGAAGTGAAAGAAGCAACGGCGCAAGAATGCGTCAGGTAATTCCTTCTCGTTATTGCTGGTAATGATAATGACAGGACGATGTCGGGCCTTGATCATTTGTCGTGTTTCGTAGACATGAAACTCCATCTTGTCCAGCTCCAACAACAGGTCGTTGGGAAACTCGATGTCGGCCTTGTCGATCTCGTCTATCAGAAGTACGACGGGAGATTCCGCTTCGAAAGCCTCCCACATTTTTCCCTTGAGGATGTAATTGGCGACGTCCTGCACGCGGGGGTCACCCAGCTGAGAGTCACGAAGTCGAGAAACTGCGTCGTATTCATAGAGGCCTTGCTGGGCCTTCGTCGTGGATTTGATGTGCCATTGGATGAGAGGGTAACCGAGCGAGCGGGCCACCTGCTCTGCCAACATGGTTTTTCCTGTCCCTGGCTCTCCCTTGATCAGGAGTGGCCGCTGCAACGCGACGGCGGCATTGACTGCCATCTGCAGTTCCTGCGTTGCGATGTATTCGGACGTGCCTGTGAAGTTCTTCATATCGGATCCTTCATGGGTAGTCATTGTGACAGCAAACAGGCATCAAACCTGTCACGGTCATTGTTGCGGGTTGGCCGGATGCGTTCTGTTTCCTGTAAACGCCCTGCGTATCAGCGGTAACGTCAGTGCGATCACGAAAGCGGCAAACACCGATAATGCGAGTGGGACCATTGCTCGCACAAACGACGTGCCACCGATCGTGACCATGTCCAGCATCATGACGATGATCGCGGGTGCGAGAAGATCACCGTCGGCGGTCACATACCATGGAGTGAACATCAAGGCCAACATCATGCCACGTAGACTGTTGGCGATCGGCTTGAATCTGATTGCACCGGTGGTTCTGTAGAATATGACAAAACACAAGGCGCCTGCCGCGATGTAGATTCCCCATCCCAGGATGTAATCATAGATATCTAGCATGCGGCCTTTACCCAGCGAATGATGTGTTCCTCGAGTCCACGCTCGTGTACGTATTCTTCTGATATGACTTTGCCTCGAACACTGATGCCCTCTTCGTTCATGGCCGCACGTGAGCCAGTGAGCAGTGGGTGCCAGGCAGGCAGTGGCTTGTTGTCCAGACGCAGTTTATAGGCGCAGGTATCAGGAATCCAGTGCAGTTCACCGACCATGTCGACGTCAAGTACAAGGCACTCGGGGACGAGTTTCTGGCGACGTCCGTATGCCGTGCACGTACAGGAGTCCTGTTCGAGATAGCGGCAAACCACCCTAGTGTAGTGCGTTTCCTCAGTGCGCTCATCGACCAGCTTCTTGAGGCAGCAACGCCCGCAGCCATCACACAGGGCTTCCCACTCCTCTCGTGTCAGTTCGGCCAGCGGTTTTTCCCAGAATTTTTCTGATTTGCTCATGATGTTGGCTGTTGCCTGGAAAATTGGAATCGAATTATCGCAACACGTTCAGCAAGGAAGTTTCAAGAATATCCCTGCGCCAGTTACCCATGGTTGTCGGCCAGGAAAAAGAGCCTTTATTCTGAAACTCGGAGATCAGGGGGATCAGCTGCTTCTTGCGCGCCAGCAGTTCTGGGGCAAGTCCCAACTCATCAGCTTTCAGACGTACCATGTCCTGGCATTTCTTCAAAAGTCTGCGCTGCTCCGGTGTCAGAGGTTGTTCAATCAACTCAGGTTGCAAGTCGGCGCCAGAGTGCGGTCTTGCGATGATTTCCAGTAGCGTCGCTCCGTCCTGCTGCTGCAATGACCTGGGAAGCTCGTGCAGGTTGGTCAGCTCCGTCTTGTTTGTCGGCATGCTTTCCGCCAGCGCAATGAGGTCCGCATCCTTGGCGATCCAACTGCGGGGTTTGTTGCGTTTGCGTGCCTCCTGCTCACGCCAGGCGCACAAACCTTGCAATGCTCCGAGCTGCCGTAGATCCAATCGCCATGCGCCACCAAGATTCAGATAATACCGGTTTCCGTCTTCTGCGTTCCTGTCGAGTGATGCCTGCTCCAGCATCTGTTCGCACTCTGCGACAAGCCAGGTGTCCCGCTGCTTTTCCTGTAGCCTGTCCAGCAGTGTCGTGTAGATTTCCGGGAGGTAGGCAACATCAAGAGCCGCATAGGCCAACTGATCGGAACTCAGTGGTCGACGTAGCCAGTCTGAACGTGTTTCACCCTTGCTGATCTCGATTCCGAGAATCTCCTTGACCAGATTCTGATAGCTGATGCTGTAACCAAAATTGAGAAAAGCAGCAGCTTTCTGAGTATCTATCAATGGACGTGGCAATTCCTTGAAGAAGTCATTGAATACGACCAGATCCTCGGAGCAGGAATGAAACACTTTCACTATCGAATCAGATCGTAACAGGGCGATGAATGCATGCCAGTCAGTCAAGGTGAGTGGATCCAGCAGATAACTGGCGCTGCCGTCACACACCTGGATGAGTCCCAGACGTGGAAAGAATGTATCGATACGAATGAACTCAGTGTCGAGTGCCAGCACTGGAAGTCCCTGCCATTGATTGCACAGGTCGTTCAATACAGAGTTGTCAGTAACAAATACCGGTCTGGTGAGGTGCCTGGATTCGAGATTCATGTATTGCGTACCACGTGGCGACCATTGAAGGCATGACTTAATGTACCACCATCAACGAACTCGAGTTCTCCTCCAACGGGCACGCCATGAGCAATCCTGGAAATGATCAGATTGAATCCTTTGATCTGCTCGGCAATGTAGTACGCGGTTGCCTCGCCCTCGACGGTGGGATTGCTGGCCAGTATGACTTCGTCAATCTGGCGGCTGCGTATCAAGTCAAGAAGTTCGGGAATACCGATCTGCTCAGGGCCAACCCCATCAATGGGTGACAGGTGACCCATCAAGACAAAATAAAGTCCCTTGTAACTTCCGGTCTGTTCGATTGCATGAACATCCGCTGGAGACTCAACGATACAAAGCAAACGCGAATTGCGTGCCGGGTTGGTACATATTCGGCACAACGCATCCTCGGTCAGGGTTCTGCATTGCTGGCAATTTCCGACTTTCTCAATCGCTTCTTCAAGCATCGTTGCCAGATGTCGCCCACCTGCCCTGTTTCGCTCCAGCAGGTAAAGCGCCATTCTCTGGGCTGACTTGGGTCCGACTCCAGGCAGACAACGAAAAGATTCCACCAGCTTTTCAATCAAGGGACTTGAGAACATCTTTGAACTCTTTGATGGCTTCCTCAGAAAGGAAGCTTGAAACCTTCCGGCAGTTTGAACCCATTGGTCATTCCCGCCAAGGAGTCACGATTATACTCTTCCAGTTTCTTGACCGCGTCATTGATCGCCGCAGCCACGAGATCCTCTATGACGTCTTTGTCCTCGCTCAGCAAACCATCGTCGAGCTCGACCTTCTTGACGTCGTGACGACCATTCATGTGTACCCTGACCAGTCCGGCTCCAGACTCTCCCACGATGACAGTGTTGATGGCTTCCCTTTGTGCCTTCTGCATCTGTTCCTGCATCAGTTTCGCCTGCTTCATCAATTCATTCAGATCTGTCATGACTTTACCTCGTTTGCAATGCTGATACTGCCTTGCTGAATATGTGCCGAGAAATGCTGTACGATTGCCTGCACGTTTTCATCCTTCTCGAAATTTTGTATGGCTTCCTGCACGCGCTCCTCTTTCATGCGTTGCCTGCGTTGAGCGGGTGACTCGACTTGCAGTCTGCCAATCGCAATGGTGACATTCATCTCCCTGCCAAAATGACTCGACAAGCACTGCGTGATGCGCCGTAAATGTTCATCGTTGAACAGTGCACTCTGCGATTCATCCAGAACGAGTGAGAGTGACGATTCATCCTGTGCATCCGGTACGCAATTGGCCAGCAAGTTTCCGGTGATACCTGCCACAGAGAGTTCTTCAACGAGGGCGATCCAGCTCTGCGGGGTCAGGACTGCGACTTTCATCATCGCAGGAGTTGATTCCACTATCTGTACAGGTTCGACAACTGGCGTGCTGACGGCAACTTGCTCGGATGCAGGTTCAGGTTCAGGGTCAGATTCAGGTTCTTGCGTTATCTCCAGTTCAGTCTTTTTTTTTTCCGAATCTGGCGAGTCTGACGCAACAGATTGTGTGGTTTCTTCCGGCGCTTGAGGAGCGAACACGAGCATTCTCAGCAGCAGCATTTCGAACGCCATGCGAGGATCATGCGCATTTGCCAGATCCTGGCGACCATTCAGCGCGATTTGATAGAACAGCTGAATATCCTCTGCGGTCAGTTCGCGAGCCAGGGCTAGAATCTGTTCCCGGTCTCCCTGGCTGTTGTCCACACCGCTAGGCACCAGCTGGGCGATGGCGAGACGGTGTAGCAGCGACAGCAAATTCTCCAGAAACAGGAAATAGTCAAATGCCCTCTCTGCAACGGCACTGGCACAGTCAAGCAAATCTGCCGCGTTCTCCTCCTTGAGGGCTTGAATGATGCGGACAAGCAGTGCCTGATCGGGAGTGCCCAGGAGTTCGCTGACTTCCGCCTCGCGTACATTGCCTGCACAAAAGGAGATACTCTGATCGAGCAGGGTCAATGCGTCACGCATGCTGCCCTGTGCACCCTTGGCCAGATGCCATAGGGCACCTTCCTCGAAAGATATCTGTTCGGCGATGAGCACCGATCGCAGGTAATCAACGATTTTCTGCGGACTGAGATTCTTGAGACTGAATTGCAGGCAGCGGGAAAGGATCGTGATGGGCAGCTTGTGAGGATCAGTTGTTGCCAGCAGGAAAACGATATGGGGCGGTGGTTCTTCAAGTGTCTTGAGCAGGGCGTTGAAGCTGTGCGTGGACAACATATGCACTTCGTCGATCAGGTAGACCTTGTAGCGTCCACGAGAGGGGGCATATTGCACATTTTCCAGGAGCTCGCGGGTATCTTCGACCTTGGTCTTGGAGGCCGCATCGACTTCGATAAGATCAATGAACCGCCCTTCGGCGATCTCGAGACAGGCGCTGCATTTTCCGCACGGAGTGGAGGTAACGCCCTCCTCACAATTCAGACACTTGGCAAAAATTCGCGCAATCGTGGTCTTGCCGACACCGCGCGTGCCAGTAAACAGATAGGCGTGATGAAGACGATTGTGATCGAGAGCGTGAATCAGCGTTTGCAGCACATGTTCCTGACCGGCCATGTCGCTGAATGTCTTGGGACGCCATTTTCTCGCCAATACCTGGTAAGTCATCTTGATCCGGTCAGTGTCCAGAGGGAGAGATACGAGTGGCGGATGGAGGTACCTCCTGCCAGCCACACCACGGCACATGAGTCAGCTATTACCGTTGCTCCCTTCCGGGCCTGGCGGGGTTCACAGCTTATCATTGCGAGGGGACCGGCAAGAGATACCATGAAATGTGAACACACCTCACAGTGCCATCACAGCCGCGCATTATGTTGAAATCGCCCCTATTAATCAAGCAAGGATGAAGCGCAGTCCAAGTGTTGTGGGAACTCTCATTGCGGCAGTGCAATGCTGACAATACGTGAATCAATGCCAGCCCCCACCGCTATTGCTATGTGTTGTCTACCATCCGCCATATAGGTCATCGGTGTGCCTCCTGGTGGCAGGGGCAATTCGAACTCATGAATGACAGCACCATTGGATTTGTCAAAGGCGCGGAGCAAGAAGCGTCCGTTGTCTTCCTGAGCGACGAACAACAACGTGCTGGTGAGCAGCGGGCCTGTGCGGGATGGAGAACCCACTGGCCCCGGGTCCAAGGCGCCCTCCTCGATGATTCGCTGACGTGGCCCCTCACCATGCGGCACCATCCACGCATGTTCTCCAGAATTGAGATCGATGGCGGTGATCCGCCCGTACGGAGGTTTGGTGAGAGGGAGGCCCCGTGGGCCCGGTGCTGCGGTGGCACCACCGCGCATATAGGTGAAATTCGATTCTGCAGAGTCGGGTTCGACCAGTTGCACTACGATGGGCCCACTTCCTGAAGGGATATACATTATCCCTGTTTCCGGATCGACCGCTGCACCATGCCACCCTCCTCCTCCGAACCATCCGGGGAGGTTGATGGTGCCTCGCAACGATGGAGGTGTGTAGAGCGGGCCGTAATCAAATCGCTCAATGCTCTGCATCGCTTCATTGCGCAATTCGGGAGTGAAATCGATCAATGTGGCATCGGAAATACCCTGCGGTTCGAAAGGGGCTGGTTTTGTCGGAAACGGTTGAGTGGGAGAAAGAACTTCACCTGGAACGTTGCTTTGGGGTACCGGACGCTCCTCAATCGGCCAGACAGGCTCGCCTGTGATCCGGTCGAAAACGTAAACGAATCCCTGCTTGGAGATCTGCGCCACAGCCTTGATCTGCCGACCATCGACTTCAATATCGACAAGGTTCGGCGCCGCAGGCAGGTCGTAGTCCCAAACTCCATGGTGCACCATCTGGAAGTGCCAGACTCTCTCCCCCGTTCTCGCGTCTATGCAGACAATGCTTTCCGCGAACAGATTGTCACCCTTGCGATGACCACCAAACCAGTCATTGGTGGGTGTGCCGACGGGCAGGTAGATGTAGCCCAGCTCCTCGTCTGCGCTCATGAGTGTCCATACATTGGTATTGCCGGTGTACTCCGCAGCCCCCTCTTCCCAGGTGTCATAGCCAAACTGTCCCCGCTGAGGAATGGTGTGAAACATCCATATCACCTCTCCCGTCTTGGTATTGAAACCGCGAACGTGTCCAGGCGGAGCTTCCTTGTTGCGTGGGACATCACTGATGGATGATCCCACAACTACGACGTCATCAATCACCAGAGGCGCCGAGATCATGGTATATGCGGCCCTGTCGACCTCGCGACCGAGTCCCAGAGTCAGGTCTATTCGACCATCCGTACCGAACGTCGTATCGGGTAGACCTGTCTTCGCATCAAGCGACCACAGATAGGCATCATTGGCGGGCATGAATATGCGTGCCTCTTCCCCATCGCTCCAGTACGCCACGCCACGATGATTGTAACCGAGGTTGGTTGGGCGACCTGTCTCCCAGGAGCGGGTATCGAAGACCCACAACTCCTCTCCGGTGCTACCGTCGACCGCGGCCACTCTGCCGAAAGAGGTATTCAGGTAGAGAATCCCATCGACTGCGATAGGTGTCACTTTATAGGCGCCAGGTGTGGCGCGGAAGTTCTGCTGCTCGTGGTTGGTAGCCACGGTGGCATTGTCAGGTGAGAGCCAAGTCCATGCTGTTTGCAAGGAGTCGACGTTGTCAGCATTGATCTGATCGAAGGGAGCGTATTTGCTGGAGCCAGCGTCGCTGCCGTATGACGGCCAGTCGTTGGCACTGATACTGGTGGTCGCGCCGATCAAAAGGAGCGAAACGAGGGTTTTCACAGCGATGAAGACTTTCACGGCGCGACCTCTTCTTGTAGTTGTATGGTCGGTTGGATACTACAGGAGATTTGTCGAGTTCGGGAAGGGGTTGTGCCTGAGGGATTAATTGTTGCAGCTTTGGGGCTGCAACTATCCCTGCGGGTTCTGGCAGGATCTGTATGAGTTGTACCTGAGGGATTAATTGTTGCAGCCTTGAGGCTGCAACAATCCTGCGGGCTTCGCGCTGCGCGCTCGTTGCCGATTGCGATGCAATCGGTCGAACCCTTTTTCGGGTTCGAACCCCTCCCCATCGGAGTGCATCATTCTTTTCGGAGGTTGTGGCTGGGGCTGATTTTGAGCTTGATTATGTGGCGGTGAGGGAGGGATTCGAACCCTCGATAGGGATTAACCTATACACACTTTCCAGGCGTGCTCCTTCAACCACTCGGACACCTCACCGGGATGACATTTTGAAGGCGCGCCACTTTATAACAGCGTGCCCTCAAATACAAGCGGAACAGTTATTGGCGTACGTAGCGAGGGCCCGGAAAATCGACATCCAGAGGGGCATTCGTCCTGACAGGATTGATTTCCAATCCCCCTCGTCTCAAGAAATTCATCGAGACACTCAGGCTTCGTGGAACCGCGTACCTGAGAATATCGGTAAAAATCCTCTCCGCGCAATCCTCGTGAAATCCCTCATGGGCACGGAAGGAAATCAGATATCGCAGCAGCCCCGCGCGGTCAATTGCGGCGCCAGCATAACTGATGACAACTGTCCCCCAGTCCGGCTGAGAAGTCACAGGGCAGTTCGACCTGAACAAATTGCTGTACAGGGTTTCGGTAACCTGAACGCTGGCTTCGACGCTGAGGAACTTTGGATCTGGGAGATAACAATCGATTGCCACATCCAATTGGTCAAGGCACTCGCCTGACGGTTTGCTGATGGAAAGATTCCTTTCGTCATCGACCGTGTACAGGTAAACAATGACCGGCGACTGCGTTGCATTGCTTAGATCTCGCGAAATCGTCTGCTGCACTTCATCGACATTGAGGAACCTCATCTGATTGAGCGAGTTCAGATAAAGTTTGAGTGACTTTGATTCAGTCAAGAATGTCGAGTTGCTGGGAACAATGAATTCTCCCGTAGCCACCACAGGCTTGCCACGTTCATCAAGCCATGAGAGTTCATATGCGCGCCATGAATCGTAGCCCCGAAATGGGACGTTCTGCGGAGCAAGACCGAGTTTTTCTCTGTTCTGCAGGCGCGCGATGGGAAACAGCAGCCCCGGATCATAGCTGGCTGGATACAGTGTGTGTTTGCCCAGTGGATTATCTGTCATGATTCCTTGTCTCCATCCCGCAGCCTGGTAATCAGTGTCTGAGCCCGGTGCCTTTTCGTAACAAGAGGATGCATGCTACAAACAGTGCAACGACGAACGCGGTGAGCATGACAATTGCCCACATGATGTTGACATCTGAGGTGCCCAGAATTCCGTAACGGAAAGTGTTTACCATGTAGAAAATCGGGTTGAAGGACGAGACAATTCTGCCTGCCTCCGGCAACAACTCCACGGAATAGAAAACACCTCCAAGATAAATGAGTGGAGTCAGAACAAATGTAGGAATGATTGAAATGTCATCGAAGCTGTTCGCAAAGAGTGCATTGACAAAGCCCGCCAGAGAGAAAACGGTGGCTGTCATGAGGACGACGCCCACTGTCACTGGAACGTTATGAATGGAGAAGTCCGTAAAGATGAATGACATCACGGTCACGATGGCGCCAACGGCGAGACCACGCACCACTCCTCCCGCAATGAATCCGGCCAGAATGATGTAATTGGGAACAGGAGAGACCAGCAACTCTTCAATGCTGCGTTGAAATTTCTGACTGAAGAAAGAAGCGACAACATTTGCGTAGGAGTTCTGGATCACAGCCATCATGATCAGTCCCGGAACGATGAAATCCATGTAGGCATAACCGCCCATTTCGCCGATTCGAGTGCCGATCAGATTACCAAAGATCAGAAAGTAGAGACCAATCGTGATCGCCGGAGGAACAAGCGTCTGCACCCAGATGCGGGCAAAGCGTCTGATTTCCTTGATCAGGATTGTTTCGAAGGCGATGTATTTATGGCTTCCTGACATGAACTCGTTTCACTCTGGGCATTGATGGAAAACTACGCGCTCTTCAATCTCGACAGAAAAAGCTGCTCCAGTCTGTTCGTCTTGTTGCGCACACCTTTGACTGTCACGTTCTTCGTTTCGAGATGTCGGAATACGTGATTGACGTCATCATCCCTGCCGATATCCACTTCGAATGAATGAGGATCAATCAACCGGCTGCGTGCCAACCCAATCCCGGCAAACATCTCGGGTTGCAGTTCGTCTTGCACATCGAATACAAGAGTCTGCGAATCGAGCTTCCCCAGCAGAGACTTCATGCTGGTATTCTCGATGATCCTGCCTTCGTCGATGATTGCAATGTTGCGGCAGAGATTTTCAGCCTCTTCCAGGTAATGAGTGGTAAGAATGATCGTCGTTCCACTCTGATTGATTTCCTGCAGGAATTCCCACATGGAGCGACGCAACTCGATGTCCACTCCTGCCGTTGGTTCGTCGAGAATCAGAAGTCTTGGTTCGTGGACCAATGCACGCGCGATCATGAGGCGGCGTTTCATTCCGCCGGAAAGCATGCGAGAACGATTGTCGCGTTTTTCCCAGAGTCCGAGTTTGCGCAGATATTTTTCGGTGCGCTCACTGGCGAGTGCGCGCGGCAGGCCATAGTAACCAGCCTGTGTCATGACGATGTCGGCCACTTTCTCGAAGGGGCTGAAATTCACTTCCTGGGGGACAACACCAAAATCGAGTTTGGTTTCGTAGACATGAGTGGCCACATTGCGGCCGAACACGGACACAGTCCCTGAAGACTGCCTGACCAGTGTCGAGATAATGCCGATGATCGTGGACTTTCCTGCACCGTTGGGGCCCAGCAGCGCAAAAAAATCGCGAGCCTGTACTTCGAGGTTGATGCCCTTTAGGGCCTCGTGCCCATTGGCATAGGTCTTACGGAGATCGTTGATGGAGATCGCGCTCGTCATTCTGCAGGCTTCTGGATTGTTGTCGTGAGGTTGCTGTCATCTGCTCGACCGGAACGTTTGACAGCGGCGCATCATAACAAAAAAAGACTGGGTCGGGCGAAATGAGTGACGATGGAGGCAAAAATCGTGGGCAAAAAAAAGCCTGACATAGTCAGGCTTTGAATTTGGCGTCCCCTGGGGGTTTCGAACCCCCGTTGCCGGGATGAAAACCCGGTGTCCTAGGCCTCTAGACGAAGGGGACTAGAGTAAAAAACTTGCTTCTGCCTAATCACAGAAGGCGGCGCATTTTAGGAAGCCTGCAGGCTGTCGTCAAGCCTTAAATCTCAGAAATTTTAAAATGCTGCAATTTATGTCTTCCATTGCATCGGTATAACGGACATTCATCAGCCATGACGCCTGTGCAGCATGGTGAGTCTGCTTAAAAACATCGACCCCACGACGCGAAGATTGTTAGAATCGGCCGCCGGATCATTCGGGGTAAATTCAGCAGGAAGCGCAAGGTCGATGTTCAGTCCGCAGCCCCTGCCCACGGAGTTCTTTTCTTGATGATTGCTTTTCTGGTAATTATTTCTATCGCTCTGCTGACGCTGATCGTATACGCGTTACACAAGTTTCAGCAGAAAGAAAAAGAAGAATCTGTGGATCGCAACTCCCCCCTGCCACCACTGCCTTTGCATCAGACGCTGGATGACGCTGTCTCGGATAAAGACCGCCCCTCAGCAGATAAGGACTGGCAGTTGCTGGTAAAGGAACTGAAGGAAGGCGGACAGATCAGACAGGCGCTGGATGTCTGCATGGCCGCGTACCCGCAAATGGGTGCTTTCAAGCAGGCCTGCGTTCTGCTGAGAGCCGAGGTTCGCGATGCGCGGCGCCGTGGAGCGAGCCCACAAGAAAGTCTCGCCGAACTTTATAGGGTCAGCGCAATGGCAGCTTTCTTTCATGAGAAAGTCCCAGGCACCCCTGTAATTCCCGCGAATGCCCTCAAGAACATCAAATATGCGGACTTCCACCATCTCCTGATGCCTTACAAGGATCTGGGGTACGCACATCTCAAGCTGCTGACGCCCACAGATCTCAAGATCATGGATGAGATTTGGGGCGCCCCGAACAATCATAGGCACGTCCGGGAGTTTCATGAAGCAGCCTGGTCACAAGTATTGGCTCATCTCCAAAATCAAGCGGGCACCCCATGACGACAACCTCGATAACAACACTCTCCATGACTCAGGCCAGGGTAATGCTGGCCCTGCAATCCCGTATGAACAGCAAGGTAGAGGCTGAGTGGGTAAAGGTGAAGTTTCCCTATCTTCGTGCTGTGGTCATAGAAGGAGCAGAGGCCATTGAGCACCATGGCTGGAAATGGTGGAAGAAGCAGCTCTGCGATATGCCTCAGTTACAGATGGAAATAGTGGATATCTGGCACTTCTTGCTCTCGGAACTTCTCATCCATACCGCGGACGATCATGATCTGGCCGTGCAGAAGCTTCTGTTCGTCAACACCGAGGAGGCAGTGAGCAGCTTGAGATTCGATGGTCGAGACTACGAGTTGAGGTCGCTGGATTTGGTCTCCAAGCTGGAACTGCTGATTGGCGTCTCTGTGGCCAGGCGTGTGGAATTGGGACTGTTCAAGTCTCTGATGCTGGATTGCGGACTGGATTGGGATTCCCTGTTTCGTCAATACGTCAGCAAGAATGTACTGAATTTCTTCCGTCAGGATAATGGCTACAAGGAAGGCTCTTACAGGAAGACATGGCACGGCAGGGAGGACAACGAACATCTCGTGGAGATCATGACATCCTTGAGTGCCGAAGACGATCGCTACCCCGATTTGTTGTACAGCGCACTGGCCGAGCGTTATCCGCGATAAATCTGCTTTAGATAACGCCTGCCTGGTGTCCCATATCTTCAGTGTGTGACTTACTTGAAGTAGGCGTTGTCACGTTTGGTGTGGTCCGTGATATCCCTGACCTCAGTCAATTGAGGAATCTGTTCGAGTAGAGTTTTTTCCACTCCTTCCTTGAGGGTCAGGTCTACCATCCCACAACCTTGACACCCCCCGCCGAACTTCAGTACAGCGACAGAGTCTTCGAAAATCTCTTCGAGTGTGACCATACCCCCATGTGCGGCAAGGGATGGATTTATCTCGTTGTACAGAACGTAGTTGACGCGATCCGCGATTGTACTGTCAGCATCAATCTGGGGCAGTCTCGAGTTTGGAGCCTTGATGGTAAGTTGCCCACCCATTGCATCCTTCGCGTAGTCCACCACCGCGTCCTTCAAATAGGGAATGCTGCGCTGCTCGATGTAGGCGTTGAACGCCGGATAGGGTTTCAGCTCATCACTCTCCTGCGATTCTCCGGGGCGACAGAAAGAAATGCACGTCTCCGCCTTGGGAGTTCCGGCATCGAGTATGAATATCCTCACGGCGATACCTTCGCAGTCCTGCTTCTTGAGCAGCTCCGCCAGATACTCCTGCGCGGAATCTGTAATATTGATCATAGAGGGTCCTGATTCAGGCGAGTTCGAAATGCGCGAAGTTTACGCTATGTTACTGACAAGATAAATACTGGACTATTTTACTTGGTTATTAGTGTGATCCTTTCTGAGTAGCCCGGTTGGCGGGAAAGTTGGGGCAATAGCCAATGCCCCTCGAGGCAGACTTCTGATAGAATGCGCGTCTTTTTCAGCCCCACCAGCGCCTGAAGGCCCCTGCCCCCGCGAGCATTTGACATGGCATACCAATTCTCTGATGAATCCCTGAGCCGAGCACTTTCTGAGCGAATTCTGGTTCTTGATGGCGCAATGGGCACAATGATTCAGGCCTACAAACTCAAAGAGGCTGATTTCCGTGGTACCCGATTTGCGGATTCTCCCAGGGATCTGGGGGGCAACAACGATCTGCTGACATTGACGCGTCCCGATGTCATTGGCCAGATACATCGTGAATACCTCCTGGCCGGTGCCGACATTGTTGAAACCAATACCTTCAATTCAACAGCCATTTCACAAGCCGATTATGGCCTGCAGGCGCTGGCCTACGAGTTGAACTACGAAGGCGCACGCCTCGCACGTGCCGTCTGCGACGAAATCAATGTGACCACACCGAACAAGCCCAGGTTTGTTGCAGGCGTGCTTGGACCGACCAGTCGTACAGCTTCGATTTCCCCTGACGTCAATGATCCTGCCTATCGGAACGTGGATTTCGACGAGCTGGTGGAGAACTACAAGGTCTGCACCGACGCTCTCATCGCAGGGGGAGCTGATATCCTGCTGATAGAGACTGTCTTCGACACGCTCAATGCCAAGGCGGCCATCTTCGCGGTTCAAGAGCAGATGAAAGCCCTCGGCAGAGTTCTCCCGATCATGATCTCCGGCACGATCACGGATGCCAGTGGTCGGACGCTGTCAGGTCAGACGGTTGAGGCCTTCTGGAACTCCGTTGCCCATGCCAATCCTGTTTCCATCGGCTTCAACTGCGCACTGGGCGCCGCACAGCTGCGTCCGCACATCGAGGAAATATCGCGAATAGCCGACACCTGTGTATCCGCACACCCGAATGCCGGCTTGCCGAACGAATTTGGCGAGTACGATCAGAGTGCGCGAGAGATGGCTGAGATCATCGAAGAATTTGCTCGGAGTGGGTTCTTGAACATCGTGGGTGGTTGCTGTGGTACAACCCCTGCGCATATTCGTGCTATTGCGCAGGCAGTGTCACAATTTCGACCCCGGGCGATTCCTTCGATCCCGCCTGCCTGCCGACTCAGTGGACTGGAGGCCTTCAACATCGACTCGCAGTCGCTGTTCGTCAACGTTGGGGAGCGGACCAACATTACCGGCTCCAAGAAATTCGCCCGGCTGATTCGCGATGAGAACTACACTGAGGCGCTGGATATAGCCCTTCAGCAAGTAGAGGCCGGTGCGCAGATCATCGACATCAACATGGACGAAGGCATGCTTGACTCCAAAGCGGCGATGTCGAAGTTCCTGCGTCTGATAGCGTCCGAACCGGACATCAGCCGTGTGCCCATCATGATCGACTCCTCCAAGTGGGAGATTCTTGAGGCCGGTTTGAAATGCATTCAAGGGAAAGGCATCGTCAACTCGATCAGCTTGAAGGAAGGCGAGGAAGACTTCATCGCCAAGGCCCGCCTGTGCATGCAATATGGTGCTGCGGTCGTGGTGATGGCGTTCGATGAACTGGGTCAGGCGGACACCTTCGAGAAGAAGTGCCTCATCTGCAAACGCAGCTACGATGTCCTCGTGAACGACGTGGGTTTTCCACCTCAGGACATCATTTTTGACCCGAACATCTTTGCTGTCGCCACGGGAATTGAGGAACACAACAACTACGCGGTCGATTTCATTCAGAGTTGTGAATACATCAAGCGCGAGCTGCCACATGCGTTGATTTCCGGCGGTGTGAGCAACGTGTCGTTCTCCTTCCGTGGCAACGATGCTGTGCGTGAGGCCATTCACTCGGTCTTCCTCTATCACGCGATACGCGCCGGATTGACCATGGGCATCGTGAATGCGGGTCAACTCACGGTGTATGACACCATTCCGGCGGAACTCAAGGAGCGTGTCGAAGACATCATTCTGAATCGTCGCCCTGATGGCACTGACAGACTGATGGAGGTTGCACGCAAGTACAGTGGTGAGGCGTCAACCGAGAGCCACGAGGATCTGACCTGGCGTGAGGCCGATGTACGAAGCCGGATCACTCATGCCTTGGTCAAGGGCATCACGCGCTATATCGAACAGGATACCGAGGAAGCCAGGCAGCAGTGCTCGGAGCCTATCGAGGTGATTGAAGGGCCATTGATGGCCGGCATGAATGTTGTTGGCGATCTGTTCGGCAGTGGCAAGATGTTCCTGCCACAGGTGGTCAAGAGCGCCAGGGTCATGAAACAGGCGGTAGCCTATCTCCTGCCCTACATCGAAGCGCAGAAGGAAGGCAAGGAGATAAAGGCCAAAGGCAAGATACTCCTCGCCACCGTCAAAGGTGACGTTCACGATATCGGCAAGAACATCGTCGGCGTAGTGCTTGGCTGCAACAATTACGACATCGTTGATCTTGGAGTGATGGTGTCATGCGAGCGTATCCTGCAGACGGCCATTGATGAGAAAGTGGATATCATCGGCCTGAGCGGATTGATTACCCCCTCTCTTGATGAAATGGTGCACGTGGCACGTGAAATGCAGCGACTGGGATTCACCATCCCCCTGCTGATTGGTGGCGCCACTACTTCCAAGGCACACACTGCTGTGAAGATTGAGCAGAACTACCTCAATAACGCCACCGTGTACGTGCCGGATGCCTCACGCAGTGTCACCGTCGTCAGCAGTCTGCTCAGCGATGATGCCAACGCGGAATTCAAACGTCATGTGCGTGAAGAATATGATGCGGTGCGCGCGCGCAATGCCGACCGGGATCATCGCAAGAACATCATTCCATTCACACAGGCAAACAATAACGCTCTCAAGGTGGATTGGAACAAGACCAGACCTGTCGCGCCTCAGTTTCTTGGGACTCGGGTTTTCGAGGACTACCCACTGGCAGACCTCGTGCCCTACATCGATTGGACTCCGTTCTTCATCACCTGGAGTCTTGCGGGCAAGTACCCGGCCATCTTTTCTGACTCCGTTGTCGGTGACGCGGCCAAGGAATTGTTCCAGGATGCACAGACGATGCTGAAAGACATCATCGACAACAAACGTCTCAAGGCGCAGGCTATAGTGGGATTCTGGCCGGCAGCACAGACAGGAATAAACGATGTTGTGCTGTTCACGGATCAAAACCGTACAAAGGAGCTGACCCGTTTCAATTTCCTGCGTCAGCAGAGTATCAAGGCCGAAGGCGTGCCCAATCTCAGTCTTGCGGATTTCGTTGCTCCTCAGGACAGCGGATTTCCCGATTACATCGGTGGATTTGCTGTCACCACAGGCATTGGCGCCGACGAGTTGGCAAAAAAATACGAGAGTGAGAACAACGATTACAACGCCCTGATGGTCAAGGCGCTTGCAGATCGCCTGGCAGAAGCCTTTGCCGAGCACATGCATCAACGCGTGCGGACGGAGTTCTGGCCATACGCGGCCGGCGAGTCCTTGAGCAACGAAGAGTTGATTCAAGAAAAATATCAAGGCATCAGACCCGCACCAGGTTACCCGGCGTGCCCGGAGCATTCGGACAAGAAAACTCTGTTTGACATCCTCGGTATCAATGATCGCATTGGCATGTCATTGACGGAAAGTTTTGCGATGAGTCCTGCGGCGAGCGTCAGTGGCTTCTACTTTGCGTCGCCAGAGTCACGTTATTTTTCGGTTGGCAAGATCGATGCGGACCAGGTGCAGTCCATTGCCGAGCGCAGAGGCGTGACCATTGAAGAAATTTCGCGGCTGTTGAGCCCGAACATTGTCGGTTAGCAAGAGGTGCAGTAATGAGTGCAGATAAGAATGAGTCATCTTCTGGCGATCAGGAACCCGCAAGGATTCCCTTCTGGCGCATGATGCTCAGTGTGATGCAGGCCAGTTTTGGCGTGCAGAACAAGAAGAACAAGGAGAGGGATTTTTCCAGCGGTTCGATCACCGGATTTGTGGTTGCTGCGCTCATCTTCACTGCAGTGTTTGTGCTGGTGATCGTGAGCGTTGTAAGGATGGTATTACCGTAGAAATCGTCTGTGGGAGCGAGCCCTGCTCGCGAATGCGTGATCTCTGTCGCGAGCAAGGCTCGCTCCCACATTCAGGATTTAGCGGCTGACGAAGAAAACAGCCATGCTCACGATAATGGCGACCAGAGACAACATTGCAAGCGCATCGGCGCGGCTGTTGCTGTCCATTTCCTCATGATCGGCTTCACTTTGTGTGTGTACTTCATGATGACTCATAATAGATCCCGTCTGTCTGATGTGGACTGAATGATGCTGGCGTCACGCGTAAAAACAGTGGCGCATTTTAATCTCTCATCCGGCAGAATCAAGGAATAATTGCTTCGCTCAACGCGATAGTGACAACTGCGTGTCAATGCTGCAGAGGTCCGGCGACTGGCGCTGATCCGGGCATTTGATTTACAATTACCGCCCCATTTGGCTGGGACAAGAGATTCAGTAGTCCATCATGTACAGATACGATCAATACGACCACCAGATGCTTGCCGACCGCATCGCGCAGTTTCGCAATCAGACAGAGCGATTTCTGAAAGGCGAACTCGCCGGTCCCGAATTCCTGCCATTGCGTCTGCAGAACGGTCTCTACGTTCAGCGTTTGGCACCCATGCTGCGCATTGCCATTCCGTACGGCATGCTTTCGAGCACGCAGCTGCGCAAGCTCGCCTTCATAGCAGATCATTACGACAAGGGTTACGGACACTTCACCACGCGACAGAACATCCAGTTCAACTGGCCCGCTCTGGGCGATGTACCCGACATTCTCGCCCATCTGGCAGAGGTCGAAATGCATGCCATTCAGACCAGTGGCAACTGCATTCGCAACACGACAACAGACCAGTTTGCCGGGTGCGCGGTCAACGAGATCGAAGACAGTCGTCCCTACTGCGAAATCATTCGCCAGTGGTCCACCTTTCATCCTGAGTTCGCCTATCTGCCGCGCAAGTTCAAGATCGCGGTATGTGGCACGCAGGACGACCAGGCGGCGACCCAGGTTCATGACATCGGGTTGTTCATTGTCCGTAACGAGGCCGGCGAACCCGGCTTCCGCGTACTGGTAGGCGGTGGTCTTGGCAGAACGCCAGTTGTTGGCAAGGAAATTCGAGCCTTCCTGCCGAAGGAACACCTGTTGACCTACCTCGATGCCATCCTGCGTGTGTACAACCGCGAAGGGCGACGCGACAACAAATACAAGGCCCGCATCAAGATCCTGGTGAAGGAAACCGGTGTGGACGAATTTCGTGACAAGGTCGAGAAAGAGTGGCTGGCCCTCAAGGATGGTCCACTGACTCTGACTGATGCGGAGTTTCAGCGTTGCAAGAGCTTCTTCCATGATCCCGACTACAAGTCACTGCCAGATACCAGTCCGGCGCTGGAAAAAGCGCTGAGCAGCGATGTCCTGTTTGCCAGCTGGTACTACCAGAACGTGAATGCCCACAAGAAACCTGGCTACAGCATCGTCACGGTTTGCCTGAAGAAAACCGGTTTTGCTCCGGGTGACATCACGACCGAACAGATGAATTTCATGGCAGATGTGGCGGATCGCTTCAGCTTTGGCGAACTGCGGGTGAGTCACGAGCAGAATCTCATCCTTGCTGATGTTGAAAAGGAATCTCTGTACACACTTTGGCAGGCGCTCAAATCCGAAGATCTCAATGCCGATAATCTGGGTTTGTTGACCGACATCATCTGCTGCCCGGGCGGAGATTTCTGCTCGCTGGCCAACGCGAAGTCGATTCCGATTGCCGAGTCGATACAGCGTCGATTCAACGACCCGGCGGTGTTGCGAGATGTCGGCAAGCTCTCGCTCAACATTTCGGGCTGCATGAACGCCTGCGGCCATCACCATGTAGGCAATATCGGAATTCTGGGCGTCGACAAGAAGGGAGCAGAGTTCTATCAGGTTTCGCTCGGTGGGTCTGTCGAAAATCAAACTGCGCTCGGCCAGATAGTAGGCCCCTCCTTTGCCCAGGAAGAGGTGCCGGAAGTGATCGAGAAGATCGTTTCTGTGTATACCAGCAAGCGTCAACCAGGCGAGCGTTTCCTGGACACGTTCAACCGCATTGGCATCGAGCCGTTCAAGGAAGTGGTATATGCCAAAGCTGATTAGGAACGGCGCGATCGTTGACGATCAATGGGTGCTGGTTCGTGACACTGTAGAACAGGCGGAACTCCTGGCGTCTGCAACGAACAACTTGATCGTGCCGT
>Ga0155965_1012_pt1 | contig 28768 bp, 26 predicted proteins | sample RifCSPlowO2_02_FD_107619 | JGI IMG/M metagenome (GOLD analysis project Ga0155965, IMG submission 107619) | Gammaproteobacteria bacterium RIFCSPLOWO2_02_FULL_57_10
GTGGAGGCGCGAGAGAGCTGTTCTTCGGATAAGTCCTGCATGGGGTGAATCCAACTGAAGGGAAAATTCAATGTTCATGATCCCTGATTCTCGAGGGGGTTGCCATACTTCAGCTTTCCGCATATCAAGGCTATAGTGACACCCGTCAAGACAAAAGCGATGGCTGTTGCCGTCACCAGAATAATCACTCACTGGAGTTTCCGATGAACATTCTCAACAAGACTCTGACAACCGTCGCGCTGGCCCTCTCGCTGACCTTCTCGCTGGCGTCAGGCCTGGCACTTGCTGCCGAGATGGAAGACACCATTACCGTCAGCAGCACGGCATTCGAGCATCATGGAACCGTGCCGTTGCAGTTTTCTGCGTATGGCGAAAACATCTCCCCACAAGTGAGCTGGAGCGGTCTGCCTGAAGGCACCGTTCAACTGGCGCTGGTGATGGATGATCCCGTGGCACCGACGCCGCAACCCTTCGTCCATTGGGTCGCCTACAATATTCCTGCGGATGCATCCGGTTTGCCTCAGGCGTTGAGCAAGGATGCCCAGGTGGCTGGTGTTGCGGAACTGGCCGGGATGATCAATGGCTTGAATGGCATTCGACAGACTGGCTATTTCGGTCCGCGTCCGCCGGTGGACGGCAAATTGCACGCCTATCACTTCCGTATCTACGCTCTCGATTCAGCATTGAATCTTCCTGAAGGCCTCAACAAGGACACACTTCTGGAAGCCATTGACGGTCACGTGCTTGGCACAGGCATGCTGATGGGTCATTACCAACAGACGGAGTGATAGGGCGCATGACTGTCAGATCAAAGCATATCAGCAGAGCATTCTGCTGCGCAGGGGTCATGAGTCTTTTCATGTTCTCTGGTGTCGCAGTGGCACAGACTTCGGTTGGCCCCGTGGCAATCGACGCCCCCGTGGCAGAGCAGTTCCAGAGTGTGGCAGCCGACTCGCGTGTGGTTGCTGCGCTCGCCGCAATGGAACAGAACGAGCCGGAAACCATCGCCGAACAGATCCGCTTGACGGAAATTCCCGCGCCTCCTTTCATGGAGGACGTGCGCGCTCAGTACTATCTTGAGCAAATGCAGCAGCGTGGTCTTCAGGACGCCTACATTGACAGTGAAGGCAATGTGATCGGCGTACGCAAGGGGACAGGAGATGGTCCGTTGCTGGCGATTGCGGCACACCTGGATACTGTTTTTCCCATGGAGACGGATGTCACCGTGGAGTTTCGCGACGGACGCTATTACGCGCCAGGCATCAGCGACGATGGTCGGGGTCTCACCGTGCTGTTGACGCTGCTGGAAACTCTCAATGCTCACGCCATTCCCACTGTCGGCGACATCATGTTCATCGGTAATGTCGGCGAGGAGGGCTTGGGAGATCTGCGTGGTATCAAGGCGATTTTTCGTGATCATCCGGAGATTGATGGTTTCATTTCCATCGACGGCTCGGGCCTGTCGAGCATCACGGCAGCGGCCACAGGCAGTCGTCGTTTCGAGTTTGCATTCACCGGGCCCGGTGGGCACTCGTTCAGTGCCTTCGGGCTGGTGAGCGCCATTCATGCCATGGGTCGCGCCATCACGAAGATAGGCGATCTCGAAACGCCTGTTGATCCGAAAACCACCTTCACTGTAGGGACTGTGCGAGGTGGCACGTCTGTCAATTCCATCGCCGCCGATGCCGTGTTTGAACTGGACATGCGCTCGAACGATGCTAACGAGCTTGCAAAGCTCGAGGAGCGTGCCAAGGCAGCTGCACTGGAAGGCGTGGCGGAGGAGAATGCACGCTGGAACAACAATGGTGAGATCACGGTGGAATTTCGTCTGGTAGGTGATCGCCCGGTAGGAAGCACGCCAGCTGACAGTCCCATTGTGCAGGCTGGCGCACTCGCCTTTGCAGCGGTGGGTAGAGAGTTGGAAGAGCTGCGCACTTCCAGCACCGATTCCAATATTCCGATGTCGATGGGAATTCCAGCCATCACTATCACGGGCGGCGGTGCGGCCGGTGTTTCACACTCGCCGGAGGAGTGGTTCTCTCCCGAGAATTCACACCTTGGTCCGCAATTGGCACTCCTGCTCACACTCAGTCTTGCAGGAGTGGAAGGGATCAGTGCGCCCACCTTGCAGAGACGTTAAGGCCTCGCACCTGCTTGTGTGAACTTGTTGAAGGACGTGTGTGGAGTGCCACTGAAGCAGAACATCATGTAGGGGAAGGCGTCGGTGATGTAGTAGCCGTAATCACCATTCACCGTCATGCCATTGCACTGATCCAGATCTCCCAGCCCCGCCACGTATTCGTAATCATCCCGGTAGGTGCCATCATAGGTGCCGCCGGGATTTCCTGTCCCCGTTGGTCGACTGCCGGACTTCAGGCGATAGCTGCTGGTCGCCTTGCGCACGACTCCCCCTTTTTCAAAATATGAGCCAAACACAGGGAACCCATCTGCAGCAAACCCCACCACCGGTGATGGCATAGTGCTGATCGCGTTGAACAACGCATGGGGATTGCCGTGATAGTGGTAGGCGCCCGTAGGTTGAGTGTGAGCATTGTGATTATCTGTCCCGAAATTGTTCTTCGGGGACATGGGGTCGAAGCGCCATAGCTGGTTCGGATTCGAGCAACCGGTCTTCTCGTCGCCAACGCCGAAACATGCGGCCGCCCAGATGTCCACCTTCACGCCATTGAGCAGCACAGCGTTGTCCCATTCCAGTGTCAGTGCGCTGGGAGAAGAGACCAGAACCGGTTCAGCGGGCATACTGTAGGTATGAGCAACCGCTGAAACGGGCGTGGCAAAATTGCCGCCCTGACCGAAGTCATGATTGGGAATATTGTTGGATGTGAAGATGCAAAGGCCATCGGAGACGGCGATTTCGAGCGTGCCGGCGAAATTCAGACTGCGCTTCACATCAGTGACGGAAGCACTGTACTCCCCGGCATATTCCGCACAGCTGGCCGCTCGATCAAACAGCAAGACGTCGGTCAGATCGCGCACCTGTCCGCTGTCGGAATCGATGAAGTCGGAGATGACCCCCACACGGATGATGCCGACACCGAACTGGCTTCCGTAGACATAAACCTCTTCACCGCGGGTGCCAAGATAAGTGTTCGTACCCGGGTAATAGCGCACCAGGTAGCCTTCCAGCTCCTGTATCTCCTGAGTGGGAGGGCTGAAGAACTCGGCGTACTGCGTCTCCGCGAAGGCAAGAAGTGCCTCGGTGTCGCTGCGATTTCGGGAATCAACATCTGCCAGTGCACCGCTGGTCAATACAAGGCAGAGGAGGGTGGGCGATAGCGTTCTGATCATGAGATGTCATCCCGATTGTTGTCAGTGTTCGAATCTTCCACACTTTCAACGCGGCAGACGGGAATTGGTTGACATGACCTGCAAAAGAGAAGGGGAGTCTCTCCTGAGACTCCCCCGCATTTGACGTGAACCTTACTGGCTTATGTCGAGGCGTCAAGCATTCTCAGATCGCATCCGGTGGCGGGTATGGTGATGGTCTCCTGAGCCACGCCACCGACGACGTTATCCAGACTCGATTCCAGTTTCGGATCGAATGGTCCTCTATAAAGGATGCTGAAGTCCTCTGGATCCAGCACCACAAATTCCCCGGATTTCGACAGTTTGAGAGTCTTGGTGACAATCTGACTGGCATCAACGAGTATCGGGAGGTCCATGCGCTGGGCCATGGCTTTCATCTTGATTGCGGACGCGTCATCCCCGGCACCGTTGAGCATCATGAAAGCGACGCCCTTGTCTTCCCATTTATGTCGGAGTGTTTGCAACTGTGCCGAGGCATACGGTGGAATGGGACAAGTGTTGGATTGCGAAACGAGCACCAGTGCGTCCTTGTGGCGATAGCGACTCAGTTGATGACTGTTGCCATTGTGATCGTTCAGGGAGAAGTCTCCTGCGCTTTCCGTAGCTGCGTATCCTGTGGTGCTCAAGACAGATGTGCTCATGGCAGTTACGATCAATGATGCTGCGAGCCAACTGATTTTCTTCATGTGTCATGCCCTCTCGTGAGATGTCTGCGGAAGAAATGTGAACGACATTTCGACGTGCAGAGGAAATCTACCGCGAGAGGGCGAGCGCCGATTTGAGCTATGTCAATGTTTCATTCCGTGATGCGGACGCCGTTGACCCAGGTTTCCAGAACTGTGGTCTTCCAGATTTCACTGGGTGCGTTGGCAAAGATGTCTTCTTCCACCAGGATGAAGTCAGCCGCCTTGCCTGGTTCCAGTGTGCCCAGCAGCGTCTCCTGATGTCCGGCGTATGCGGCATCAATGGTAAAGCTCGCGAAGGCTTCCGCAGGTGTCATGCGTTCTTCGGGCAGCCAGCCTTCCGGCGGCTCGTTCTGATGATCCTGTCGCGTGATGGCGGCGTGCAGACCATAGAAGGGGTTGGGTGACTCGACGGGGAAATCGGAACCGTTGGCAATGATTGCCCCCGCATCCAGCAGTTTGCGCCACGCATAGGCACCCAGAATGCGGATCTCGCCGAGCCTGTCCTGTGCCATGTTCTTGTCACTGGTGGCATGTGTTGCCTGCATGGACGGGATGACGCCAAGCTCGGCAAATCGCAGGATGTCCTGATACTGCAGCACCTGTGCATGCTCGATGCGGTGGCGCATGTCGCGCGTGTTGGTCTGTGGGATCAGTGCGGCAAAATTGTCGAGCACGAGCCGGTTGGCGTCGTCACCAATGGCATGGACGTTGACTTGAAAACCGGCGTTCATGGCTGAGCTCATGTAGCCATGCAGCTGTTCAGGTTGCAGCAGCAACAGACCGCGATGTCCGGGCATGTCGCTGTAATCCTCTATCAACGCTGCACCACGACTGCCAAGTGCGCCATCAGCGGAGATCTTGATGCTGTTGATGGTGAAGGTATTGTCAGGGCTGACAAAGTGACCTTCGGCGAGCAATGACTCCAACTGCGGATCTCCCGCACCCAGCATGGCATTGACGCGGATAGGCAAGGGGCCTTCCTGCAGCAACTCCTTGTACGCCTGGACGGTTTGTGCCGACACGCCTGCATCGTGGACACTGGTCATGCCATAACCGGCAAGTGCGAGCATGGCCTTGGTCAGGGCAATCTTCTCTTCCTCGATGCTCAGACGGGGGATCTTCGCCGTGATCAGATCCATGGCATTGTCGACGAAGACGCCAGTGGGGCGACCTTCGGCATCACGAATGATCTGGCCGCCATCGGGGTCCTCGGTGAGAATGTCCACCCCGGCGATGGTCATGGCTGCGCTGTTGGCCCAACCGGCATGGCCATCGACACGGCTCAACCAGACCGGAGTGTCGCCAAAGAACTGATCGAGAGTTTGTGCGGTGGGAAATTCGTTGCTGTCCCACAACACCTGATTCCAGCCGCGCCCCTGAATCCATTCCAGATTGCCGTTATTGCGCTGGAATTCCACAATGCGCTGCACAGCTTCCTGCTCGGTGGTGGTACCGGTGAGGTCTACCCTGAGAAGGCTCAGACCATAACTGAGAACATGGCCGTGGGCATCGATCAAACCGGGTAACAGGGTCTTTCCCGCACCGTCGATTCGTTGCATGTCGGCTTGTGCGGGCAGCTCACTCGCCTCTGTGTAAATCCTGTCCACCTTGTCGCCAGTGAACTGCAGAGCCGTAAAGCGTTCGATCTCTCTCTCCTCATTCAACGTGTAGCCGTTCACGTTGGTGATCAGAGTGGTTTGTGCAAGAACAGACTGGGCATAGAGCGTGATGAGCAGAGTTGTGGAAGCAAGAGTACAGGACAGGAATGGTTTTCTTGTGAACATGGGAAGGATTCCGTGATATAAATTCCGGGCTGGTTGGACGGGTTATCGGACTGCGGCAACGAACGAATTCATTGCCGACTCATGCTGGGAGATACTAATGAAAACAAGAGATGATTACATCCGGAATCTTGCGTGCGGCGATCTGTCAGTCGGCATGTCCCGGCGGACTCTGTTGAAGGCAATGATGGCGATGTCGATTGCACCATCAGTCATGGCGGCATCGGCCCCTGTCCCGATCGCGGTGCAGAAACTGCATCACTTCGGGTTGAGAGTGTCTGACGTGGCACGTTCAGTCGCGTTCTATCAAGACGTTTTCGGCGCACCGATACACGCGCGGCAGGGAGATACCGTCTGCCTGCGCATTGGTGCCGGACCTGCTTTTTTCTCGTTGAGCCCGACTGGTGTTGGAGAGGTGCCGGGTATCAGCCATATCGGGATCAGCGTTGCGGACTTCGATTCCGACCGGCTGACCGCGCAGTTGGACGCGAACGGGATCATGAGCCGCGATATTCCTGCAGTGGGGGAGGCGCCGCTTGAGTCAGCTTTGCGTACTTGGGTTGGGGGTCTCAACGCAGGGCGACCAGGCGGTTCCGATGACCTCTATTTTGCTGACAGAGAAGGTCTGATCTATCAGTTATGCAGTTCGTCATATTGTGGCGGCTCTGATTGTGAGTCCCCGGAGTCTGCCACGAGTTCCGGTCTGGTGCAGCTCGTCGATATCAATCACTTCACGAACTACATGAGTCACAGCGCGCGTGCCAATCAGTTCTACCTGGACTTGTTCGGTCTGGAATATCAGGCCTATCAAGGTCCGAACTCGCCTATTGTAGGTGTCGGGGATGGCAGGCAGTTTCTGATGTACGTGGGAGGCTCGCAAGACGGTGCCCCGGTGCAACCAGGTCGCACCGATCATGTCAGCCTCAGCGTGACTGATTTTGATGTTGACGCGATCCTGGCAAAACTGACCGGTTATGGTCTGCGTGCACGGGAGAACCCCTCCACGACCCCGCCGCTGTCGCACTGGGTGAGTATGCGCATGCCCAATCGTGGTGGAGCGGAAGGAGGCACGCCGGAATTGTATTTCTCCGATCCCGATGGCCTGCACATTCAACTGCAGCACGTGGATTACTGCGGCGGCGGTGGCTATCTTGGAGATGTGTGTACCTGATAGCGTGTTGAAAATCTGGACTCACGCCTGTGTGCCGTTTATGATCCCAGCTTTTTCGAGCTGAGTTCGGGGCTGTTCGGCGAATATCAACCACAGTCATACAGGGTGAGTCGTTTGAATTTTCGCAAAGTAGTAACCACCGTTGGGCCAACGGCCCTGAGTTATCTTGTTTTCATCAATCTCTCACATGCCCAGGATGCTGCGTCTGGCAGCGTCGGGGCTGTCGAGCTCAGTGTTGGGCGTGATGATGTCATTTCGTTGCAGCACTTCGAAAATTCCCAGGTCGATATTGATGTGGATGGATTCGTCAATGAATCTGTCTGGAGCCAGGTGCCTCCCATCAATGCCATGCGCGTTGTCGATCCTGAAACAGTGGCAGAAGTGCCTTATGCCACTGATATGCGAGTGTTCTATACGGATCGCGGTCTTTATGTCTCCTTTGATATGGAGCAACCGGCAGACACGCTGGTGCAGCGAATCAGTTCGCGGGACAACGTACCCCTGAATCGCGACAAGGTGACCATCGTTCTGGACACCTCTGGTGAAGGACTTTTTGGTTACTGGATGAGCATGGCTCTCGGTGATTCCGAAAGCGATGGCACTATTCTTCCTGAGCGTCGTTATTCCACGCAGTGGGACGGAGCCTGGTACGGAGCAACTCAGACGACTGAACGTGGCTGGTCAGCGGAATTCTTCGTGCCCTGGGGACAGATGGCGATGCCCAGAGAGCAGGAGACCCGTCGTATCGGTTTTTCCATCGAGCGAGAAGTCGCATATCTGAATCAGACCTGGGCCTGGCCGTGGATTCCGCAATCCGAATCGATCTTCATGAGTGACCTGCCGCTGTTGCAGCTTGAGGGTGTGGATGTGCGCCAGCAGTGGAGCGTTTTCCCTTATGCATCGTCCACCTACGATGAGATCGATGACGACACAGACTACAAGGCGGGATTCGATGTCTTCTGGCGCCCGTCCAGCAACTTCCAGATGAGTGCCGCGGCGAACCCCGATTTCGGATCAACCGAATCCGATAACGTTGTCGTCAACCTGACTGCGAACGAAACCTTCTTCCCGGAAAAACGCCTGTTCTTTCTGGAGGGGCAGGAAGTGTTCAATACCACTCCTCGCTCGACAGGCAGCGGCGGCAAGCGACTCTCGATCGTGAATACGCGCAGGATTGGTGCTCGACCACGAGCACCTGAGCTGCCGACAGGTGTGAGTCTGCCAACTCGCGAACGTATCCGGCCAGCGGACCTGCTGGGTGCGGTCAAGGCGACCGGACAGGTGGGCGCCGTGCGCTACGGTGTCATGACGGCGTTCGAGGACGAGAGTGAATTTGCCGCAGGAGGGCAACGCTTCTATCAGGACGGTCGCGATTTCGGCACGTTCCGGATGATCTACGAAGATAGTCAGGGCGCAGCATATCGGGGTCTTGGTTACATCGGTTCTCTGGTGCAGCACCCGGACTCCGATGCGGAAGTACATGCGGTAGACTTCCACTATCTGACAACCGGTGGCCAGTGGAATGTCGATGGTCAAGTGATTGCTACCGATACCGACGACAGCGGTTCCGGCAGCGGTATGTTCGCCGATATCGTCTACATCCCTCGCCAGGGGATCAAACACACGCTGCAGCTGACCTATCTGGATGAAACGTTCAACGTCAACGATTTCGGATTTCAGGAACGCAATGATTCCCGCGAAGCCTGGTATCGGTTTGAATGGATCAAGACTGATCTGAGCTTTGTGAGAAATCTGCGCTTCAGCCCGTTCCTGCGCTATGAGGAAAATGCGGCCGGCGACAGGACCAATAATGCCTTCCCCGTGCTCTCTCTGGATGCGACGCTGAACAATCTGGATCGCGTCACCATTGGTTTGCAGCACTTCCCGAAGCGTTATGACGACCAGAACAGTTTTGGTAATGGCACATTCGCTACGAGCGAGCGAACGAACTTCAGTTTCAATTACCAGACCAATCTGGCCAGACCTGTGAGTTATAAAGTGGGATTTGGCACCTCTGGTGAGTTCACGGGCGGAGAGGCTGTGCAGGCCAGTACTGGGGTGACATGGCGCCCACAGGACAATATCGCCCTTGGCGCCGAGGTGACATTCGATGATCGCAATGGCTGGCTGTTGCACCAGGAGCGTCAGAATTTCACGACATTCGAAGCCGATCAGTGGCGTTTCGATTTCACGATGGATTATTTCATTACTGCCAGACAGCAGGTGAGCATGGCGCTGCAGTGGGTGGGTATCGAAGCGATTGAAGATGAGTTCTACAATTTGCCGTCCCATCTTGCGACCAAGAATCGTGATCTGATCAAGGTGGCAAAACCGGCTGGACCTACCGATAACTTCGGCCTGTCACAACTCAATTTCCAGTTGCGCTACCGCTGGCAGATTGCTCCGTTGTCGGATCTCTTCATCGTCTACACCAAGGGTGACAACAAGCGTTCGGCGTTGATGGCATTCGATGAGATGTTCGAGAATTCCTGGGATAACCCACTCGGTAGTCAGCTTGTAGTGAAGTTGCGTTATCGCTTCGGAAGTTGAGATAGAACACTGAAGTTGAAGTGCAAATGAAAAGGGGCGTCACGATTGTGGCGCCCCTTTTTGTTTATCTCACGTTTCGTTCTTTCGCGAGCAGGCTCGCTCCTACATCAGCAATGTTTAGCGTGTGGCAGCGGTGGTCACACCGGTGCTGGCATCGGCTGTCATGGGTGTGCCCACCATCTGTGCCATGTCGATGAGAATGTAGCTGCTTTCCACCAGCAAGGGATCTTCTTCCGTCGCTTCCTCAGTTTCATCTTCCTCGGTGACTGCGGCGCCGCTGTCTGCTTCGGGATCGAGCTCCTCATCTGTCGGTTCTGTCCAGACCTCAAGCGGCAGTCCCTTCAGGAAGAGTCGCATGTTGTTGGCATTGAACTCGGCGAGTCGGCTCTCGTCACGCTCTGCCTTCACTTCCTCCTCGTTCAGAGACAGGGTAGTGCGCTCGCGCAATTCTCGTGTGCGCTCGATCTGAGCGGCGAGATAGATGAAATCCGGATCACTTGTGACGCGTTCGTCATGCATGGTCTGCAGATTCGGCAGAATGTCCTTGATCGGGAAATAGGTGTTGTACTCAACCGGACGAACGGTATCCCAGGGCAGGGCGCCATCCAGATTGCTTTCACCCATCTCCTCGATTGCCTGATAGCGATCAGGGAATGTGATATCCGGCAATACACCACGGTGCTGCGTGCTGGCACCGGAGATACGATAGAACTTCGAACGCGTCAGTTTCACCTGACCGTAGTTCATCGGAATGATTTCCTGCACGGTGCCCTTGCCGAAGGTCTGGCCGCCGAGAATGATGCCGCGCTGATAGTCCTGAATCGCGCCTGCGAAGATTTCCGATGCCGAGGCGCTGGCACGGTTTACCAGAACGCCCAGTGGGCCGTCGTAAGTGACTTCGGGATTGCCATCGCCATAAGCGCGAACGAAACCATTGCGCAGACCGGAGTAGCGGATCTGTACCGTGTTACCTGTGTCGATGAACAAACCAACAAGATCGTTGGCTTCTGTCAGCGAACCACCACCGTTGTCACGCAGATCCATCACAACCGCGTCCACGCCTTCGGCCTTCAATTCTTCCAGCAGGACCTTCACGTCGCGTGTGGAACTCTTGAAGTCAGCCTGGCCCGCAGATGCAGCTTCAAAATCGAAGTAGAACGTCGGCAACTTGATGACGCCTACCTTGTAGGTGCCCTCGTTGTAGGTGACTTCGATCACTTCCTTCTTCGCGGACTGGTCTTCCAGTTTCACCGTGTCGCGGGTGATGGCAACTTCATGAGCTTGGGTCTCGCCCGTGGCTTCCGCGGGAATGACGTTCAGTCTGACCACGGTGCCTTTCTCGCCACGGATCTGATCGACGACATCGTCCAGACGCAGGCCGATCACGTCTTTCATTTCGCCGTCAGGGCCCTGGGCGATTCCGATGATACGATCCCCTGCCTTGAGTTCCTTGCCGCGCTCGGCCGGGCCGCCCTTGATGAGTTCGACCACTTTCGTGTACTCGTCTTCAGAAGTCAGCTGGGCACCGATACCCTGCAACGAGAGTCGCAGACTCATGTTGAAGTTCTCGGAGTCCCGTGGAGAGAAGTAGCTGGTATGCGGGTCAATGGTGCTCGCGACTGTGGCCAGGTAGGACTGGAACACGTCGCGGTCATTGGTCATCAGCACCTGGTTCAGCTGGGTTCTGTAGCGCTTGCTCAGTCTCTCCTCGATCTTGTCGAGGTCCATGTTGGCAAGTTTGAGGCTGAGAGCACTGTTCTTGACGCGTTGACGCCACAGTTCATCCAGCTCGGCGGTTGTCGTCGCGAAAGGGGCGTCCTCACGATCGAGCTCAATGGATTCCTCCAGTGTGAAATCGATGCTCGCCAGGTCGTTCTCGACATGATTGACGGCGTAGATGAGTCGCTCGAGCAGACGCTTGTGGTACAGGTTGTAGATCTCGAAGGCGGGGTCGATGGTGCCGCTCTTGAGAGTGTCATCCATCGCGTCGCGATAGACGCTGAGTGCGTCTATGTCAGATTGGAGGAAGTACAGTTTGGAGCTGTCCAGTGCCTCGATGAAGCCGTCGAACACCTTCTGCGAGAAGAGGTCATCGAACATCACGCGCGAGTAATGCTTGTCCTCGAGTTCGGCAAGCAACTCTGCGGCGGTGCGGCCGTAGACTTCCTGGGACGAGAGTTCCTTGTAGAGGGTGTCAATGTCGAGGACCGGGTTGAGAACCTCGGCTTCCTGAGCGTTGGCTCCAACGCCGAAGGTCATCATGAGAGTTATTGCAGAGGCCAGTCGTGTCCTGCGCAATGCAGAGTTCAATCTGGAGAAGTTTTGACGTGCAATTTCAGTTCTTTTCATATCGCCCCGCACCGTTGTAAATCTCTGGGTTACTACCGGATATATCACCATATATTGGTTACTTATAAACAACCAAGCTGTCAAACGCCAGCATTAAATGGTCACAATCTGAGACAATCCCACTGTCGTCCCGGGTTCATAATCATCTCGCCACCTCGTTGCCATCGGATTGCCATAATCTCCTGCAAGTGCCTGCTTGAGCCAGTCTCAGCTCTTGATCGGTTTGCGCCTTGCCGAGGCATGTCTCTCGGCACGTTCGACGTCGATGTAGCGGTCGGTAATGGCACTGGAGCCATGGCCTGCGTCATCCCGCACGTGCTCTCTCGGACGAAACTTCACATCTTCGGAGATGCCGGTGTGACGCAACCAGTGCACAGTGGCGGCCGCAAGTCGCTCTGCCTCCTCGGGGAAACCGTCCCGACGCAGATTTTCTTCCGCAAAATCAAAACATTTTTGTACGATGCCGCGAATTTGCCGGGTGCTCGTGATGCCTCCCGAGCCCCGGGTCTTGTGAATGAGCGGTGTCTGTTCGCCTGGTGTGGGCAGGGCAGTGAGTCCGCGGAATGCTCGGTACCTGCGTAGCGCATCCAGCATCTCATTACTGACGGAGATCTCACGCTCCTTGTTGCCCTTGCCGACTGTGGTGAACCACCAGTTGCCTTCCTGATCCGGTTGGAAGTGTCCCATCTGCGGGGTCCAGCGTGGCGTTTCGACCAGTTCCGAGATTCGCAGGTACATGGCGAACAGCGCATTCATGACGAAGAGAGTCCGCTCGTGGGTGCCCGGATCGATTCTCGCCATCTCTTCCGCTGACTCTATGACAAAGGACCATTGCAGGGGGGACAGGCGTCGGATTTGTGCCTTGCCCTGATGCTTGCGCAGGAACTTGCTCTTCTGGCGAATCTGCGACACCGGGTTCGCGGCGACATGACCTTCCTGAATCAGGAAATTGAAGTAGCTGCTGAGCACGCTGAACAGCGATTGGATCGCCGATTGTGAACAGACGTAGGCCCCACCGCTGCAGACATAAGGTCGCCATTCGCTGTTGGTTTCCCGCTGACCATTGCGATTCACGAATCGGGACACGTTCTTCTCGCCAATCCATGTCTTTGGTGGCTGTTTCGCGAACTCCACATAGGACTCGATGTCCTCACGCTGCACGCTCGCAACAGGCTTGCGAGCGATCAGCCAGCACCATTGCAGGAAGTGCTCGATCTCGCGTCGATAGGTGGAGAACGTATCCGGGCTGCCCCGATAGCTGTAGAGGAATTCGCTGGCGAGGCGGAAATCCTGCAGGGCATTCTCGACGGACTCGGCCAGCAGGTGATCTATCGACTGTGCGGGATGCTTGAATGGATTGGGCATCTCCTCAAGGGTGTCGAAGAGGGCGCTGGGGCTACTGTGTTTGCTCATGAAACGGGGTGGTCTGCCTTGGCTGAATTTTCCGATTGCTCGACGGTTTCGTTATATATTATCCTGCATAACGCTATTTCACCTGATACGGCAACTTTATGGGGCAGACAATTGAAATGTAAAGCACTGATTGTCGTGTTGACCCTCCTGTCCACAATGACTGGTAACGCCCAGGGCGAAGAACTCCTGATTGCGGTGGCAGCCAATTTCTCCTCCACTCTTGAACGTATCGCGCAGCAGTTCGAGGACCAGACCGGACATGGGGTCACGCTGGTCAATGGCGCTACCGGTCGACACTATGCGCAGATCGTCAATGGCGCGCCCTATGACTTGTTCTTTGCCGCTGATGCCGAGGCGACTCGCCTGTTGGAAGAGGAGGGCAGAGCGGTGCCCGGTACGCGGGTTGTGTATGCCCAAGGGCGTCTGGCGCTCTGGAGCCGTCAGGCAGGATTCATTGACGGCGAAGGGCAGATATTGAGAGAGGGGGAGTTTCGACGACTGGCGATTGCCAACCCCCGACTGGCCCCTTACGGGGAGGCGGCAGTGGATGTGTTGAATGCCCTCGGGCTTTTCGAGCGCGTGGAGGATCGTCTCGTGCGCGGAGAGAATATTGCCCAGACCTACCAGTTTGCTGACAGTGGCAATGCGGAACTCGCTTTTGTCGCCTATTCACAGATACTTGAAGCAGGGCAGGACGGATCTTACTGGCTTGTACCGACAAACCTGCATCGTCCTCTGCTGCAGGAGGCTGTGCTTCTCAAGGACAGTCAAGCAGTGAGGGAGTTTCTGGCGTTCGTCATGCAGGATGAGGCTCAGACTCTCATAGGCAACAGTGGCTACGTGGGTGCTGTTTCTGCAGCCTTATCCGATCAGCCGGTGATTAATCATGCTGTTCGAGAATGACATCACGGCTTTCTGGATCACGCTGCAACTGGCGCTCGCGACGGTCGTGGTGCTGCTGATTGTCGGTACGCCGCTGGCATGGTGGCTGGCAACGACGCGCTTCCGTTTCAAGGCTCTGGTGGAGGCGGCTGTTGCGCTGCCGTTGGTCTTGCCGCCCACGGTCATCGGGTTCTATCTCTTGATTGCCATGGGTCCCGATGGCCCACTTGGGCAATTGATGACCGCCGTTGGACTGGAGCCACTGGCGTTCACGTTCACAGGTCTGGTCATCGGCTCCGTATTCTATTCGCTGCCATTCGTCGTCCAGCCCTTGCAGAGCACGTTTTCCAGCATGGGCAAGGGGCCATTGGAGGTGGCGGCCACTCTTGGGGCCAGTCCCGTGGATCGTTTCTTCAGTGTCGTGCTCCCGCTGTCCCGTTCCGGCTATCTCACGGCAGCAGTCCTCGGTTTTGCACACACGCTCGGGGAATTCGGAGTCGTGTTGATGATCGGGGGCAACATTCCGGGGCAGACACAGGTGCTGTCTATCGCTATCTACGATCATGTGGAATCCCTTGAGTATGCCAATGCCCATTGGCTGGCCGGCACATTGCTGGTCTTTTCCTTCCTGCTGTTACTGCTTGTCTATGGTCTGAACAAGCGCTTCGACGTGGTGAAGGTATGACGATTCAGGTCAATCTCAAGGTGCGCAAGGGAGACTTCGATCTGCATGCGGAATTCCAGGTTCCCGGAACAGGGGTAACCGCTGTGTTCGGTCGTTCCGGGTGTGGCAAGAGTACGCTGTTACGAGTGATTGCCGGACTTGAGGAGCCGCTTCAGGGTGGCCTGGTGTCAGTGAATGGAGTGACTTGGTGCGCCCAGGACCATTCGGTGCCGGTCCATCAGCGTCGCGTCGGCTATGTCTTTCAGGAGCCGGGTCTGTTTCCGCACTTGTCCGTTCAGGGCAACCTTGAGTTCGCGTTGAAGCGCAGACGTCCGGGGGAGGGCGCAGCAGATCTTGATGAGGTAGTACCCTTGCTGGGGCTTGAGCATCTGCTGTTGCGAAGGCCTGCTACACTTTCCGGCGGAGAGAAACAGAGGGTCGCAATCGGCAGGGCTCTGCTGAGCGCTCCGGCTTTGCTATTGATGGACGAACCGCTCGCCGCGCTTGATGCCCGCAGCAAGGACGAAATTCTGCCTTTCATCGACCGGCTTTGCAGTGCAGCGCGCATGCCAGTGCTCTATGTCAGCCATTCCACCGATGAGGTTGCCCGACTTGCCGATCAGCTGATCTTCATGGAGCAGGGCAGAGTGCTCGCGCACGGTCCGCTGGCGGAAGTTCTGGCACGGGTGGACTCGCCCATTGCCCGCAGCGACGAGGCATTCAGTGTGCTGCACTGTGGCATTGCAGAACTGGAAGGTCCTTGTCATCTGAGTATTCTGCGAACCGCCTCCGGTGACAGCATTTATGTGCCACGTCTGCCGTTGGGTGAGCAGCGAACCTTGATCAGGTTGCGAATCAACGCCAGAGACGTGAGTCTGTGCAGCCAGAGACCGGTCGGCAGCAGCATTCTCAACATCCTGCGAGCGCGAGTGACGCAGGTCTCCGATGCAGACGGGAAGGGGCAGCAGCTGGTGCAGCTCCGACTGGCAGACTCGGAGGAAATACTGCTGGCGAGAATTTCCGAATACTCCTGCCGACAGCTCGAGATTACCGAAGAGATGGAAATATTCTGTCAAATCAAGGCAGTTGCCCTTCTTTCATAAGGTCGATTGTAAGATCTAATACGACTGTGATGCTCTGGTTAGCCGATAGGTTCCTGAGCTATTCTTGTGTGCGAATACCCTTTGGCGCCACATGCATCACTTTTCCGATGCTTGGTCGGACCCTGACACCTGAACTTCTGGAGAGCCCATGATAAATACGTTCAAGAAAACCCTGTTGCAGGCTGGATTGGCCATGACGTTATCGGCGGTTTTGTCTGCCAGCGTGCAGGCTCAGGAGGCAGCTGCGACGCCAATCAGCGAGATTCTGAACTACCGCGAATATTCGCCGACGTTCGCCAGCGCCGGACAACCCACACGTGAACAATTGCAGATCATTCGTGACAGCGGTTACGAGCGGGTCATCTACATCGCGTTCAGCACGGTAGGGCCGGCCATTCCTGAGGAGGATCAGCTGGTGAAGGCGCTGGGCATGGACTATCTGCATATCCCCGTGGATTTCAACAATCCGACGATTCGTGATTTCAATGCGTTTGCTGATGCCATGCGCCGTGAGCCTGATACCAAGACGCTGCTGCATTGTCAGGTCAACGCAAGAGCTACGGCGTTCAGCTTTCTTTATCGTGTGATCTACGAAGATGTGCCTGTTGCTCAGGCAAAGGCTGACATGAACTCTGTGTGGCAGCCAAATCAGGTCTGGAAGGATTTCATCTTCGACGTGCTGGCCCAGAACGGCAAGTCCGCAGAGTGTGAAAGCTGCGACTGGACTGTGCCGGAGCCGCGTCAACAATAAACCCATCGTGGGGCAGGTGCTTTTCACTCGGATTTGTTCCTTATTCATACTCATTATTTCCGGTAATCTTTATTACCGGAAATAATGAAACGAGGGTGAAATCCATGCATCTTTCGTTTTTTCAATAAGTAACGCTGCTTTCATGAAGTGAATCAAGATGTATCGCTTGCAACGATTTTGCGCTTGACCTTCCCATGATAGGAAGCCTGATGATGGTGTTACCAATTGAAAGTACGCCGGAGATCACACCATGAAAGTTAACAACGCGAAGCCTGAATCCCCACTGGAACTGAACATAACAGGCATGAGCTGCGCCTCGTGCGTCGGTCGTGTCGAAAAGGCGCTGCTGGCAGTGCCTGGCGTGTCGTCAGCGAATGTCAATCTCGCCAGCGCTCGTGCGACCCTGGAATTCGGCAGCAATCCACCGGATGCCCAGGCGCTGGTGAAGGCTGTCAAGGACGCCGGTTACAGTGCGGCGGTAGCACGGGATCGTCGAGCGGATGCGCGTGATCGTGCTGCGCAGCAACATGAGGAAATGGCAGCATTGAAGCAGGCGTTTCTGATCGCTGCCGTATTGACGCTGCCGGTTTTTGCTCTGGAGATGGGCAGCCATTTGTGGCCGGCACTGGGAACGCTGATACATGAGACGTTCGGGCATAGAAACAGCTGGATTGTGCAGTTTGTGCTCACGACGATAGTGCTGGCAGGGCCTGGGCGACGCTTTTTCCAACACGGCATACCTGCCCTGCTCCGTTTGGCACCTGACATGAATTCACTTGTGGTGCTTGGCACCACTGCGGCCTGGGGCTATTCAACCGTCGCGACTTTCCTGCCGGACGTCTTGCCGGCAGATGCGATCAATGTGTACTACGAGGCCGCCGCTGTCATCGTCACATTGATTCTGATGGGGCGTTATCTGGAGGCCAGAGCCAAAGGGCGTACTGGCGAAGCAATAGCCCGACTGATGAGCCTGCAACCGGAAACGGCTGCCGTGATGCGCAATGGCGTGGCCGAGCAGGTGCCGATCGCCCTTATTGTCCCGGGAGATGCCGTCCTGGTGCAGCCCGGAGAGCGAATTCCGCTGGATGGTGAACTGATCGAGGGCCAATCGTTTGTGGATGAATCCATGCTGACAGGCGAGCCTGCTCCGGTCAGGAAGGAGTCTGGATCGCCAGTGACGGGAGGGACTATCAACAAGACTGGGTCGTTCACCTTCAAGGTTCTACGGGTGGGTGACGACACGGTGCTGGCGCGGATCATCCAGATGGTGGAAGTGGCCCAAGGCTCCAAACTGCCAATCCAATCACTGGTCGACAGGGTCACCCTGTGGTTCGTGCCGGCAGTCATGCTGGTTGCAGTCCTGACCTTTGTGTACTGGGCATTGCTGGCACCTGTGCCCTCCTTGAGTCTTGCCCTGATCAATGCGGTGGCAGTCCTGATTGTCGCCTGCCCTTGTGCCATGGGGTTGGCAACACCGGTTTCCATCATGGTCGCGACGGGCCGCTCTGCCGAAATGGGCATCCTGTTCCGCAACGGCAACGCACTGCAGATGCTGAGCGAGACGCGTACCATTGCCTTCGACAAGACCGGCACGATTACCGAGGGCAAGCCCGTGTTGACAGATCTGATGGTGCAACCTGGATTCGATGAGCAGGCTGTGCTTGCCATGCTGGCGGCCGTCGAATCCCGATCTGAACACCCGATCGCCCAGGCGATTGTCGCGGCTGCTGCGCAGCGCGGCCTGCAACTGCTCGAAGTATCAGACTTCCAGGCGATACCGGGTTATGGCGTCCATGCAACGGTAGACGCCAAGCGTGTGGATATCGGCGCGGACAGACTGCTGGAAAAATTCGGCCATGATAGTCACCTTGTGGCTGCAACTGTTGCTGATCTCGCCTCGCAGGCAAAGACACCCATCTATGTGGCCATCGATGGTCGGCTCGCGGCTGTGGTCGCAGTCAGTGACCAGATCAGGCAGACGACGCCTGCGGCAATCTCCGCGTTACGCGACGCGGGATTTCGCACAGCCATGATCACCGGTGACAACACGCGGACCGCGAATGCGATTGCCGCCAGACTGCAGCTTGATCAGGTACATGCGGAGGTGTTGCCTGATGGCAAGGTACAGGTGCTGCAGTCGCTGCGGTCTGGCAATAGTCTGTTGGCATACGTGGGCGATGGCATCAATGATGCGCCTGCGCTTGCTGAAGCTGACATCGGGATCGCGATGGGCAGCGGCACCGACATTGCGATCGAAAGTGCTGATGTGGTCCTGATGACGGGAGAGCTGGGGGCTGTGGTCAATGCGGTGCTGTTGGCTCGTGCGACCATGCGCAACATACGTGCGAATCTGTTCTGGGCCTTTGCGTACAACGTGGCACTTATTCCCCTTGCCGCCGGAGTTCTCTACCCTGCTTTCGGGATATTGCTCTCCCCTGTTCTGGCAGCAGGCGCGATGGCTTTCTCCAGCGTCTTCGTGCTCGGCAACGCCATGCGCCTGAAACGCTTCCATGCAGGAGCTTGAGGGATTGAAAAATGAAGAGTCAGACATCCCACAAAGTGATCGTTCCTGACGCTGCCGGAGCACTGCGTCGCCAATATTGCAACATTGGCGATGCATCTCTGCGTTCCGGTGTCAGCAGCAAGATGATTCGTCACTACGAGGCAACAGGACTGCTACCTGAAGTTCACCGCACTGCTGCGAACTACAGATTGTATTCAGAAGAAGATATCAATCAGTTGCGCTTCATCAAACGCGCTCGCAGTCTGGGATTTTCCATGAAACAGATCGCGCGCCTTGTAAGCCTCTGGCAGAACAAGAGCCGCAGCAATGCGGATGTCAGAAATCTTGCGATGGAGCACGTCGCCGATCTCGACACGCGCATTCGCGAGATGCAGGAGATGCGTCACGCATTGCACGTACTGGCCGTGCGTTGTCATGCAGACGGGGAGCCGGAGTGCCCGATACTCGACTCCCTCGCAGTCGAGTATCCCGACAGAGCTGATTGATTCAGGATGCCGTACGCATCGTGACAAATTCCTCGGCAACGGTGGGATGTATCCCGATGGTTGCATCGAAATCGGCCTTGGTCGCGCCTGCGATCATTGCCACTGCCAGCCCTTGAATGATCTCTCCCGCATCCGCACCGAGCATGTGTGCACCTACGACCTTGTCACTGTCCTTGTCCACCAGAAGTTTCAGAAAATACTTCTCGTCGTTGCCACTGAGCGTGTGACGTAGCGGAGTAAAACGGCTGCGAAACACGGCTATATTCGAGAACTTCCTGCGCGCCCCCTTCTCGTCCAAACCGACACTGGCAAGATTCGGATGACTGAATACTGCTGTCGGGATGTTTTCGTAATGCATCGCCTTGTGGCTCGTTCCGAAAAGTCTCTGCGCGAGAATCTGACCTTCCGCAAGCGCGACAGGAGTAAGCGGCACCCTGTCTATTACGTCACCAACCGCATGGATGTTGGTAATGGAACTGGTGAAGTGGTTGTTGACAATCACGGCACCACTCTCGGACAGCGCCACATCACATTCTTTCAACCCCAGGTCGTGAGTGTTTGCCTTGCGTCCGGTAGCGAACATGACGGCTTCGGTCTGGATGGTTGTTTCATTGTTGAAGTGAACGAGTAATTCATCGGGTCCTCTTCTCTCGATTTTTTCAACCGATGTGTTCAGGTGCAGAGCCGCATATTTCTGAAGCTCTACCGTGAAGGCGTCAGTGAGTTCGCGGTCGAATCCGCGCAGCACTCTGTCGCCACGACTGACAAGCGTGGTCTTGACACCGAGACCTGCAAAGATTCCTGCGAACTCTACCGCGATGTAGCCGCCGCCAACGATCACGATGGACGTTGGCAGTTTCTCCAGACTGAAGACTTCGTTCGAGCTGATCACATGCTGGTTTCCGGGGAAATCGGGAACGAAGGGCCAGCCGCCTGTGGCGATCAGAATTTCCTTTGCCGTGAACCTGCGATCGCCCAGTGCGATCGTGTGTCTGTCCAGCAACGTCGCGCGCTCCTGAAACACATCTACTCCTGCTTTCTGCAACATTGAAAGATAGATGCCGTTCAGTCGAGAAATTTCCCGATCCTTGTTTTCCCGCAAGGTCGCCCAGTTGAATGTCGGCGCCTGGTGAAACTCCCAGCCATATCCTCTGGCATCTTCAAAGTCCTGGCCGTACTGGGATGCGTAGCTGAACAGTTTTTTCGGGACACAACCGACATTGACACAGGTCCCGCCAAGATAGCGTTCCTCCGCGAGCCCTACCCTGGCGCCAAGTCCTGCGGCGATCCTGCTGGCACGCACGCCTCCTGATCCCCCCCCAATAACAAAAAAATCGTAATCAAAATCAGTCAATTGCACTCTGCCTTGTGGATTGTGTGAACGGTCGTTGTTCTTGAGAAAGCCGATACTTGCAGCTATGATCCCAAAATAGTCAGGTTGGATACAGGGCCAGTGAGAAAATGCGTGCTACTGCAGTAGTTTCTGCCGAAGAAGTGTCGGAAGTCGACTCGGAATCCCAGGTGCCAAAACCGCGCAGATCGGTGAGATCAGTCGCTGCGGGCGCTGGCACGGCCATCCCGACGGAGTTCACCACGCAGGGCAACAAGTTCGTCATCAGGCTTCCTGCCAGTCTGCGGAAGAAGATTCTGCAGATATCCCGTCGTCATCAGCGCAGCATGAATTCGGAAATCATTCTTCTGCTTGGAAGGTATCTCGAAGAGCAGCGATCACAGGATGTCATTGCAAACGATCAGCAGGAAGCACTCGAATCAAAGTTGAGTCGCAAGCTCAGGGCACTCTCTGCGGAGAAACGCGAAGCTTTGCTGGCGCTGCTTGAGTGAGCCTGTCGATGCCAGCGTTTCATCAATGTGCGCTGGATTTTCCTGGAGACCCGAATGTCTCTCAGCAAATCAGTCTCGATGATGCGGATTTGTTCCTCTTCTCGCACGCCTTCGACACGCACGAGGCCGGCGAGTTTCTGACATATTGCCTCTCCGCGCTTACATGGAAACAGGATTTCATCAGGATTGCAGGAAAACGAGTCCCCCTTCCCCGTTTGCAGAACTGGTATGGCGATCCTGGAGCGCGCTACGGTTATTCCGGGTTGGCATTGGATCCTTCTCCGTGGACGTCCGAGCTCCTTGCTGCGAAGGAGCGAGTTGAATATCTCACCGGTCAGACCTTCAATTCGTTGTTGGCAAATCACTATCGTGGCGGTGCCGACAGTGTCGGTTGGCATAGCGATGACGAGAAAGAGCTGGGAGATAATCCTGTCATTGCCTCGGTGAGTCTTGGTGCCACTCGCATATTCGAGTTGAAGCACAGGACTGACCGCAGGCAGAAAGTCCTGCGCATTCCGCTCACCCATGGCAGCCTGCTGCTGATGGCTGGGAAGACGCAGCAATACTGGCAACACCAACTCCCCAAGGATCATGCCATCACTGCTCCCAGGGTCAATCTCACGTTCCGCACGGTTACCGTGGCAATGGATACGTCCAAGCAATCATGATTTTCCACAAGTGAGCATATCCTGGACCATTTTGATCTGTGCATAGTCGGTGCTGGTGTCGTGGGTCTCGCCATTGCCGAGCATCTGGCAACGACTCAGCCTGCTTCCTTCTCGATCCTGCTTCTGGAAAAGAATTCTGCGGCGGGACAAGAGACGAGCAGTCGCAACAGCGAAGTGATTCATGCGGGCATCTACTATCCAGTCAACAGCTTGAAGGCCCGTCTCTGTGTCGAAGGTCGTCGTCTTCTCTACCAGTATTGCGCACAGCATGATGTTCCTCACCGCAAGGTGGGCAAGTTCATCGTGGCACAGCAGGACGAAGAAGAAGCACTCGCGCAGATTCTGCGCAACGCCGCAGCAAACGGTGTGGAGGAGCTGACTCCGGTCACCACAAAAGAGCTGCAGCGCCATGAGCCCCTTGTAAGAGCGAGTCATGCTCTCTTTTCAAGTGAAACCGGCATCATCGACAGCCACGCTTTCATGGATAGTCTGCTGTGGCGGGCACAGTCCGCCGGAGTGCAATTTGTGCCGAACACCACAGTGACTCGTGTCACGCCTGAAGGCTCACACTTTGTCGTCAGCACGACTTCCGGATCGCATGGTGCAGAGGAAGTTTTCAAGTTTCGCTGCAGCCGTTTCATCAACGCGGGAGGGTTGCATGCGAATGATCTTGCAACCCGGATCGATGGACTTGACCAGACACTGGTGCCGAGGCTCTATCTGGTCAGGGGGTGCTATTTCAGCTTGAATGGCAAGGCGCCGTTTCGCCACCTGATTTATCCAGTGCCGGAGAAGGCTCAGAAGGGATTGGGGATTCATGCCACGCTGGATATGGCAGGTCAGGTTCGATTCGGTCCCGATGTGGAATACATCGATACGATCGACTATCACGTGGCAGATGCGAGGCGTGAACATTTCCTGCAGGCAGTGCGGCGCTACTACCCTGCCCTGCAGCCCGAACAGCTGCAACCCGACTACGCTGGCATTCGACCGAAGCTGAGTTCCCCCGAAGCTGGAGCGGCAGACTTCATGATCCAGGATGCGTCCTCACACCTGTTGCCAGGGCTTGTGCAGCTCTTTGGTATCGAATCACCCGGTCTGACGGCGGCACTCGCGATCGCGAAACATACGGGCGACCTGCTGGAACTCTGAGGATCAGTATTGTTCCGCAGCGGTATTGACCCTGGCGTATACCTCAGCCGTACCGTCTGTCTTGAGAAGCAGAACATCGTAGGGCTGGAACTGGTCTCCCAATTCCATGCCGGGGCTGCCCAGCGGCATTCCGGGAACGGCGAGCCCAAGCGCATTTTCCGGTTTCTGGTCCAGAAAGCGCTGGATCAGATTGGCCGGGACATGACCCTCGAACACGAACCCCTCAGCAGAAACTGCGGTGTGACAGGATTGGTACTGTGGGGCTATGCCGCGCTCCAGTTTTTCTCGGTTGAGATCCGCTGGATGACTGATCTGAGCCACGAATCCGCGTTCGGTGACATGATCGACCCACAAGGCGCAGCAGCCGCAGCTTGGATCCTTGAGCACTTCGAGTGCGATTGGCGTGGTGGCTGGCGCTGCTGCGGCATCCACTGCATCTCCTTCACAGGCGGCAAGCCCGAGGCAGAGGGCGATCAGCAACAAGGCTCGCTGCAAGGTCGCTGCGACTCTCTGAATGGATTGGTTATTGGCGTATTGATAGTCCATATTGCCTCACATGGTGTGTGTCAGTTTGTCTGAATTCAGCTGGCCCGCCAGCAGAGTCTCGATCTTCTTGCGAACGTTGCCTTCCGCATCGTTGAATTGAATGCCGATGCCTGCCGCCCTGTTGCCCTGGGCTCGCCTGGGGGTGATCCAGACAACAGTACCCGCTACCGGAATTCTTTCTCCATCGTCCATCAATTTCAACAGCATGAAGACGTCGCTGCCAATTTCATAATCCTTGGTCGTGGGGATGAACAATCCTCCATTCTTGACGAAGGGCATGTAGGCCGCATGCAGCACCGTCTTGTCCTTGATGGTCAGGGACAGGATGCCATGCTTGGTTGCCCTGCTGTCACTTTCGGAGGTGGTCATTTCATTACGCCAGCATTGATGATTTCACACGAGCAAGTCTGCTCAGTTGCAGCAACAGGTCTTCAAGCATGAGCTGTGCGTTGGGGTTCGATGTGCTGCCCAACTGGGTCTGTGCCACGACTGTCTCATTGTAGAGGGAAAACAGCGCTCGTGTTGGCACAATTCCGTCGCTGGCAGGTTTCAGCAGTGCCGCAGCAGCTCGGCGCAGGGAATCGCTCTTGAGATAGGACGCATCTCCGGTCATTTGATGCTTGCACAATATGCTCAACCAGTAGAGCAGCAGGCGCAGTATCTCTCCTGCCTGAGTCTTGGCATGGCGACTGGCCAAGGTGCAGGGCGACACCCGGTTTTCCAGCAACTGTAACAGGGCATCGCCAATTTCCCTATGCTGTTCCAACGTGCCGGCATCATGCATCGCCTTGGCCGCCAGGGGCCTGCCTTGTGCGAAATCGAGCAACAAATCGAGGTCGGTATCTGTCACTGTGTCGGGGATGGTTTGCTGCAGCCAGATGAGGGATTGGCTCCTGTCCGGCCTGGGCAGGCTGATGACCTGGCACCGACTCGTGATAGTCGCCAGGACCGCCTTGGGGCGATCGGTCAGCAGGATGAACATCACGTCTTCAGGGGGTTCCTCCAGACCTTTCAAGAGCGCATTGGCCGAGCTGACTCCCAGATTTTCTGCAGAGTCGAGAATGATTATTCGTCTGCCGAACGAATGAGAACTGGTTTCCAGAAATTTTTTCAGGTCCCGTATCTGCTCCACCTTGATGACTTTGGAGCCATCCTCAGGTTCAACAATCAGCAGATCAGGATTACTCCCTGCCTTGTTGAGCAGGCACATCTGGCAGCTGCCACATGCGGAGTCCGCTCCGGGGGCGTGGCACAGCAGAAAGTGGGCAAGCGTGGTGGCATAGTGGCGTTTCCCGGTATCCGCTTCCGCGCTCAGCAGATAGGCATGTGGCATCTGGCCGCTCTTGAACTGGCCGATGGTTTTCAGCCAGGCGTCAACATGCCATGGGAATGGTCTCTGAGGTATTGAGCTGCTCACAATAATCCTTCCAGATGCCTGCGAATGTCGGACTGAACGGTTTCCAGCGAGGCGTCGGCGTTGATGACGATGCAACGCTCAGGTTCGTGTCTTGCCCTGTCCAGATAAGCGGCCCGAACCCTGTCGAAGAATTCCAGTTTCTCCACCTCGAAACGATCGAGTTCGCCGCGTTGTGTTGCGCGTTGCAGACCTGTCGCTGGGGGCAGATCCAGGATATAGGTCACGTCGGGTCGCAGATCTCCCTGCACAAGGGTTTCGAGCTGGGATATGACGCTCATGGAGAGTCCTCGACCGCCACCCTGATAAGCATAGGTGGCATCGGTAAACCTGTCACAGATGACCCATGTTCCGTTTGCCAGTGCAGGCGCTATGACCTGGCTGATGTGCTGGGCCCGTGCCGCGAAAACCAGCAGCAGTTCGGTCAGTTCGCAGAGATTTTCCTCCTGCTTGGCCAGCAACAGGTGTCGAATCGATTCCGCGACCACGGTCCCGCCGGGCTCTCGGGTGAGTACATAATTCACCCCCGCAGAGTCGAGGCACTGAGTAATGAAGCGAATGTTGGTCGACTTGCCGACGCCCTCCACTCCTTCCACTGTAATGAAGCGTGCGCCATTGCTGCGAATCATGAGTTCTGGTTTCCCGGACATGCAAAGTTCATGGATTCGGGCTCGAAGAAGAGGCCCTGTTCAGGAGAAATTGTCTCACTGCTGCGTTGTGTTCTTCCAGTGTATTGGAGAATTGGTGGCCGCCGTCGCCCCGCGCCACAAAATACAGGAAGGTGTCGTTGCTGGGATGCAAGGCGGCATGGAGGGCATCACGCCCTGCCATAGCGATTGGCGTGGGCGGCAGTCCGTCGATGCGGTATGTGTTGTAGGGAGTGGCTGTGTCCAGATCGACTCTGCGAATGTTGCCATCATAACTGCTGCCGATGCCATAGATTACCGTAGGATCAGACTGCAGACGCATGCCCATCTGCAGGCGACGCACGAATACGCCAGCAATCTGCTCGCGTTCGCTGTTGAGTCCCGATTCCTTTTCGATGATGGAGGCCATGATCAATGCTTCATAGGGATCTGTATAGGGAAGGTCCGGCGCGCGGCTCTCCCACTCCTCTGCCAGCACATCATTCAGACGTTCTGCCGCTCGTCTCAGGATCGACAGATCAGTGTCTCCTGATGTGTAGAAATAGGTGTCCGGATAGAGAGCTCCTTCAAGACTCGTGAACGTGCTCTGGAGTGCGGCGAGAATCTCCTCGTCGCTGCGGCCTTGCAGTGTGACTTCCAGCTTGCTGCTCTGCCATAGCGCTTCCAGAGCCTGTCTGCTGGTGGTGCCTTCGATGAATGTAACGGGGTACTGCACGGATCGTCCCGACATGAGATGTGCGAGAGCTGTGCGTGGACTCATGCCCGTCACCAGTTCATATTCGCCAGCCCGCAGTCGGGTATCGTAACCGCGATAACGTGCCCACAGAGTGAACAGGCGTGGTCTCGTCAGTGATACCTGCTCTGCGAGTTGCTGCGCGACCTGACTCATGCCGCTGCCCGGGCGCACGTCCAGCAAAACTGTCGACGTGATGGGCAGTGGTCTGTCGAGATACGCTTCAAACTCCATGTAAGCGCCAACCGTTGCCAGGCCGGTCACTGCAACGAGTAGAAGAACATAGCGAAGCACTGTCTTTTTCATGGCTCAGAATACGTCGCGCAAGCGAGCTTGAATGGTTCGACTGGTTTCGTCAGTGTTGAATCGCAATTCCTCTCCTTTCCACTCAACACATGTGACAGGCCAGATGCCCATGACACTGTTGCACACGAATACTTCCTTGGCACTGCGAAGCTCGGTCAATTCGATGCTACGAACTTCGAGCTGCATTTTCATCTGACTCAGAAGATCAATCACGACTGCCCGCATGATACCAGCGACACCGGATGACGTGAGATCGGGAGTGAGGATTCGATCTTGAGTGACCACGAATACATTGCTCTTGATGCCTTCGATCAGATGACCGGATGCATCGCACATCAGGCCTTCGTCGACTCGGCCCCTCAACTCCATGCTGGCCATGACCTGATCGAGCCGATTCAGATGTTTGATACCTGCCAGAGCACTGTTGGAGGAAATGGGATGGTTGCACACCATGGCCCGTATCCCATGAATGGCTTTGTTCTCGTAATCAGCGGGCAAGGAATGAAATTGCACAATGCGTGTTGGCGACGGGGACTCTGGTGGCATGTAACCCCGCCCTCCGCAACCTCGTGACACGATGATCTTGAGAATGCCGTCGCTGGGCGAATTGCTCAGCAGGAGGGCCACCTCGCGTTCCAGCTGGTCTGTTGCAAGAGGGATTTCCAGACGATCGCAGGAGTAAGTCAGGCGAGCAAGATGTTGATGCCAGAGTGCAGGTTTGCCGTCGCGAACGCGAATGGTTTCGAAGACACCATCACCGTAGTGCAATGCTCGATCAGCCAGTGATAGATGGCTCTGCGCCTGTCCGTTTACCAGCATGATATGGCATCTTCTCCTGGTTAATCCTGATCGCCAGCGACAGAGTGGGACACCTGCCTTGTTGATCAACGCATGCGTGAGAAAACCAGACTGCCGTTGGTGCCACCAAAGCCGAACGAATTGCTCAGCACCACATCCAGCTTGGCATCGCGTGAAGTATGAGGAACGTAGTCCAGATCGCACTGCTCATCAGGTGTGTCGAGGTTGATCGTGGGGGTGATGATCTGATCCCGCAATGACAGCACGCAGACGATCGCTTCCACGGCGCCTGATGCGCCCAGCAGATGCCCAAGCATCGACTTGGTTGAACTGATGGCGATATCCGCAGCTCGATGCTTGAAGACACTCTTTATTGCCAGTGTCTCCGCAACGTCACCGGCGATTGTCGAAGTGCCGTGCGCGTTGATGTAATTGACCGCGGAAATGTCGAGAGATGCACTTTGCAGCGCGTTGCGCATACACAGAGCAGCACCCTTGCCGCCTTCCGATGGCGACGTCATGTGGAACGCGTCACCACTCATGCCGAAACCTGACAGTTCCGCGTAAATCTTTGCTCCGCGACGCTTCGCGTGTTCGTATTCTTCCAGCACCATGATGCCGGCACCATCGCTGAGAACGAATCCGTCACGATCGCGATCCCACGGGCGGCTGGCGCGTTGCGGATCATCATTTCTTGTTGACAGTGCCCGCGCTGCACAGAATCCGCCAAGACCTACAGGTGACGTGGCCATTTCGGCACCGCCAGCCAGCATTACGTCTGCCTGACCATGACTGATCATGTTCGCAGCTACGCCAATGTTGTGAGTCCCCGTGGTGCACGCCGTAGTAATGGCGATATTCGGACCCTGGAAATTGTAGCGAATCGAAAGTGTGCCACCGAGCATGTTGATGATCGAGCCGGGCACGAAGAACGGAGAAATCTTTCTGGGACCGGCAGTCCTCACGAGTTCGGAGT
>Ga0155965_1015_pt1 | contig 28716 bp, 27 predicted proteins | sample RifCSPlowO2_02_FD_107619 | JGI IMG/M metagenome (GOLD analysis project Ga0155965, IMG submission 107619) | Gammaproteobacteria bacterium RIFCSPLOWO2_02_FULL_57_10
CCATCGCCGTGAACGGCGACTGCTACGACCGCTGCGCCGTTCGTGTGGAAGAAATTCGCCAGAGTCTGCGCATCATTCGTCAGTGCGTCGACAACATGCCGGCCGGACCCTACAAATCCCCACATCCCTTGACGACACCGCCATTGAAGGAGAAGAGCAAGCTCGACATCGAGACACTGATCAATCACTTCCTGAGTGTGAGCTGGGGCCCGGTGATTCAACCCAACGAAGTGACCATGACCATCGAGGCCACCAAGGGGCTCAACAGTTACTACCTGGTGAGTGATGGCAGCACGGGTTCGTACAGAACGCGCATCAGGACGCCGTCGTTCGCGCACCTGCAGATGATCCCCGAAATCAGCCGCGGATTCATGGTGGCGGATCTGATTGCAATCATCGCGAGTATCGACTTCGTGATGGCGGATGTGGACAGGTGAAGACTATGAATATGACGCTGAATGTTCCGCGATGTGGGAGCTTGCGCTGCAAGCGATGGGATCATCCACACATGCATGTCGTTTCAGCGCGAGCTTTGATCGCGGGCAGGCCCGCTCCCACAGGGTGTTTGTCATGACTGCAATCATTGCAACTTCTGCAGCCAGATTAGCGGCACGTGCTCTCACCGCAGAGGAGAAGCACGAGATCGATCACGAGATGACGCTGTATCCGGACAAGAAAGCGGTGGGGCTGGAAGCGCTGAAGATCGTGCAGAAGCATCAGGGCTGGGTGTCGGACGAGAGCCTGATGGCAGTGGCGGATTATCTCGGGATGTCTGCGCACGAACTCGATGGCGTTGCGACGTTCTTCAACCTGATTTTTCGCAGACCTGTGGGGAAGAACGTGATCCTGTTCTGCGACAGCGTGAGCTGCTGGATCATGGGTTGTGACCGCATCAAGGATCACATCAGCAAGCGTCTCGGAATTGATTACGGACAGACCACGGCAGATGGCGAGTACACGCTGTTGCCGGTGCCCTGTCTCGGCGACTGTGATCGCGCGCCGGTGATGCTGATGGACGGCGAGCAACATCGCAATCTGACACCGGAAAAGATTGATCAACTGTTTGCAGAAAGAGCGCAGAAGAAATGACTGACCGCCCACTGACAAGGAACATCGACATGACGCGCGCACCGTTCGACATCGGACAGTACCGCGCGGCCGGTGGTTATGCCAGTGTGGAGAAGATGTTGAAGACGATGGCGCCGGGGGATGTTCTCGATCTCGTCAAGAATTCCGGATTGAAGGGCAGGGGAGGTGCAGGCTTTCCCACGGGGCTGAAGTGGAGCTTCGTGCCCATGGGCGAGAATGCGCCGAAGACCAAGTACCTCGTCGTCAATGCCGATGAGATGGAACCTGGCACCTTCAAGGATAGGCTGCTGATGGAAGGTGATCCGCATCTGCTGCTCGAAGGCATGATGATTGCCGCGTACACGATTCAGGCGAACACGGCCTACATCTTCCTGCGTGGCGAATATCTGCGTGCGGAAAAACTGCTGAAGAACGCCATCGCCGAAGCTCACAGCAAGGGGCTGCTCGGCAGGAATATCCAGGGCTCCGGTTTCGATCTGGAAATCATCCTGCATACCAGCGCCGGGCGCTACATCTGCGGCGAGGAAACCGCGCTGCTCAACGCGCTCGAAGGCAAGCGCGCCAACCCCCGTGCCAAGCCTCCCTTTCCACAGGTCAGTGGACTGTGGGGCAAGCCGACCATCGTCAACAACGTCGAGACGCTGTGCAATCTGCCGGGCATCGTCAACTACGGCATCGAGTGGTACAAGGGGCTCGGGCTCGGCGCCGATGCGGGAACGAAACTGTGCGGCGTGAGTGGACGCGTGAAGAATCCGGGTTGCTGGGAATTGCCGCTCGGGACGCCGATCCGCGAGCTGCTCGAAGACAAGGCAGGTGGCATGTGTGATGGCTACGAACTGCGCGCCTTCCTGCCAGGTGGTGGCTCGACGGATTTCCTGTTGCCGCAGCATCTCGATCTGACGCTGGACTACGACGTCATCGGCAAGGCGGGGAGTCGTCTCGCCACCGGCACCATGATCGTGCTCGACGACCAGACCTGTCCCGTGGGGATGGTGGGCAACCTGATGAAGTTCTTCAGTCACGAGTCCTGCGGCTGGTGCACGCCGTGCCGCGACGGTCTGCCCTGGATCGACGAGATATTCCAGCGTTTCGAGAAAGGTGGAGGACTGGAGTCCGACATGCAGGTGCTCACCGATCATCTGGAATACCTGGGGCCTGGTCGCACATTCTGCGCGCTGGCGCCCGGTGCGATGGCGCCGCTGGGCAGTGCGTTGCGGCACTTCCGCGATGACTTCCACGACCACATTCACGGCGGAGGCTGCCCATGGCAAAGATAACCGTCGATGGCATCATCTACGAAGTGAACCCGCAGAACAATCTGCTGCAGGAGTGTCTGTCTCACGGGCTCGATTTGCCTTATTTCTGCTGGCATCCGTGCATGGGCTCGGTGGGTGCGTGCCGCCAGTGCGCGGTGAAACAGTATCGCAACGCCGACGACAAGACCGGTGTGGTGGTGATGTCGTGCATGACGCCCGCCAGTGATGGTGCCATCATCTCCATCGAAGATCCCCAGGCCGTGAAGATGCGCAGCAATGTCATCGAGAGCCTGATGATCAGCCACCCGCATGACTGTCCGGTGTGCGAGGAAGGGGGCGAGTGTCACCTGCAGGACATGACGCAGATGTCCGGCCACAACTATCGCCGCTATGACTTCAAGAAGGTCACCCATCGCAACCAGAATCTTGGCCCCTTCATCAATCACGAGATGAATCGCTGCATCGCCTGCTATCGCTGCGTGCGCTACTACGACGATTACGCGGGCGGCACCGATCTCGCGGCGCTCGGTTCGCATCACCACGTCTACTTCGGGCGGCAGGAAGAAGGCACGCTGGAGAACGAGTTCAGCGGCAATCTCGTCGAGGTCTGCCCGACTGGAGTGTTCACCGACAAGACCTTCAGCGAACACTACACGCGCAAATGGGACCTGCAGACGGCGCCGTCGATCTGCACGGGTTGTGGTGCCGGGTGCAACACGACCCCGGGTGAGCGCTATGGCACGCTGCGGCGCATCGTCAATCGTTACCATCATGATCTGAACGGCTACTTCCTCTGCGATCGCGGCCGTTTCGGCTATGGCTACAACAGCAGCGACAGGCGCATCACGGAAGCGAGCATCGTGTCCGTGCATGACGATGAGAAAGGAGTACGCAAGACTCTCACGACTCACGACGCCCAACGTCAGTTCGACGCCATGACGGCGGGTGATGTCGTTGGGATCGGGTCGCCCCGTGCCTCGCTGGAAAGCAACCTGGCATTGCGTGCCCGTGTGGGGGTGAAGAATTTCTACGCCGGTTTCTCGGCAGAACAACAGCAGTGCTCTCAGGCCGTCATCGCCATCAATCGCGAGCAGGGATTGCACTGTCCAGACATTCGCACGCTGGAGCAGGCCGACTGCGTGCTCGTGGTCAACGAAGATCTGACCAACACTTCTCCTCGTTTTGCATTGGCGCTGCGACAGGCCGTGCGCAATCGCGCCTCACAGTTGGCCGCCGATGCCCGCATTCCCCTGTGGCAGGATGCGGCGGTGCGTGAGCTGGCCCAGAATGAGTTGAGCCCGCTGTTCATTCTCAGTCCACAGGGCACTCGACTGGATGATGTGGCAACCGACACCTTCCTTGGCACAACGGCGAGTCAGATCGGTTTGCTCGGAGAGATTGCGGCGGCAATCGCGGGCTCAGGCTCCGGTCTCGCCCAGCAGATCGCCACGGCACTTCTCAATGCGAAGCATCCGTCCATCGTTTCAGGCATCAGTGCTGGCAGCGTGGAGCTCATTCAGGCGACGGCGAATGTGGCCAGAGCGTTACGCCAGCGCCGCCCTGATCTCGCCGCAGTGGACATCTGCTTTGCCTTGCCGGAAGACAACACGATGGGACTGGCGCTGCTGATGGAAGAGGGCGGCGGAACCCTGGAGCAGGCATTGCAACGATTGGCCTCGGGGAACGCGGATGCGGCCATCGTGCTGGAGAACGACCTGACCCTGCGTGCGACTCCCGACGCGATTGATGCGGCAATTTCAGGTACACCGACGCTGGTGGTGATCGATCAGATCCACAATGCCTTCAATGTGCGGGCCCGACTGCTGCTGCCGTGTACCAGTTTCGCCGAACAGAATGGCACGCTGGTGAACTACGAGGGGCGCGCACAATCCAGTCATCAGGTGTTCCCGGCAGATGCCGCATTGCGGCCTGGTTATGAATGGCTGACGCCGATAGATCCGCTGTCATCAGCGTTGACCACGAGCGAGACGATTCTCTATCACAGCGCACAGACGCTGCCAGCTTTTGCCGGTGCCGAGAAACTGTTGCCGGCACGCACCGGTATCGCGGCGCTGATGAAGTCACCACGGCAGTCCCATCGCTACAGCGGCCGAACTGCGATGAGTGCGAATCTGAATGTGCATGAGAAGAAGCAGACCACGGATCGCGAATCCGCGATGTCGTTCTCGATGGAAGGATTGCCATTGCAGAAGGATGCCAGCCTGCTCTCTGCCGCGTGGGCTCCAGCGTGGAACTCGAATCAGGCGATCAGCAAGTTCCAGGACGAGATCAACGGCGAACTGAAACAGGGTTGCAAGGGAGCGCATCTGCTGCAGCGTTCGCTGCCGCCGCAGAGCCCTGTCTCTGTGAGCACGAACAACACCAGCAACGTCTACTTCATCGATCATATTTTCGGTGGCGATGAATTGAGTGCCATGGCACCTGCGATTGCCGCACGCTCTGTCGGTGCCTATCTCTGTGTAGGCGAGGCTGAAGCCAAACGACTCGGATTGCAGCAACACGGCCGCGCGCAGATCAGCAGCGGATCGTACTCGGCAGAACTGCCGGTGTTGATTCGTCAGCGTATTGCCCCTGGAGCCATCGGCATCTACTGCGGCGGCGAGATCAATCGTCATGCGTTCGCGAATGGTGTCAGCATCAGCGCGGTGGCGGAAGACGGCAATGTGCTGGCGCGCAGCCACCAGATGTTTGACGAACTCGTCATCAATGACTCCGTCAACCACCGTGCAATGGGGAGGGGCTGAGTATCATGGTCTGGGATGTCGGTTCACCCTTGAGCATCGGAGCCATTCTCTTCACCGTCATCATCGTCGCGGCGATGCTGATCTGGGTGGAGCGTCGTCTGCTCGGTCTGTGGCAGGAGCGTCTGGGCCCGAATCGCGTCGGCCCCTTCGGTCTGTTGCAGGTGGTGGCAGACATGATCAAGATCTTCGCCAAGGAAGACTGGGTGCCGCCTTTCGCCGACAAGTTCAGTTTCATTCTTGCGCCGCCCATCATCATGATCGTGATCCTGATGAGCTTCACGGTGATTCCGTTTGCGCCGGGGGTGGGTGTGATCGACTCGGACATCGGCGTGCTGTTCGTGCTGGCGATGGCGTCACTCGGCGCCTACAGCGTGATGCTCGGCGGTCTCGCCTCGAACAACAAGTACGCGCTGCTCGGCAGTCTGCGCGCTGCGGCACAGATGGTGAGCTACGAAGTGTTCATGGGCATCTCGTTACTGGGCGTCGTGGCGCTTACCGGATCGTTCAATCTGCGCGAGATCGTCATTGCCCAGAGCGATGGCTGGTACATCATTCCGCAGTTCATCGGTTTCCTCATCTTCATGATTGCAGGAATTGCCGAGAGTCATCGTCTGCCCTTCGACATTCCCGAGGCCGAGCAGGAAATTGTGGCGGGTTATCACACGGAATACTCGGGCATGAAGTTCGGCATGTTCTTCGTCGGCGAGTATCTGGGCGTGGTGCTGATTTCCTCGCTGCTGGTGGTGCTGTTCTTCGGCGGCTGGCTCGGCCCGGCATTCCTGCCGCCGATCGTCTGGTTCCTGCTGAAGACTGCGTTTTTCATCGCGTTCTTCATTCTGCTGCGCGCCGCGATTCCGCGACCACGCTACGACCAGCTCATGACCTACGGCTGGCTGTTCCTGCTGCCGTTGTCGCTGCTCAACCTGATGATCACGGGCGCGTTCGTGCTGTGGCAGGAGGGGGCAATATGACTGTGGGAGCGAGCCCTGCTCGCGATCTGCGTCCGCAGATTCGCGAGGAATCGAGCTTTTTTCACGAGGTTCAATCGCGAGCAGGCTCGCTCCCACAGGAGCGTCGTTCAAGTTTGTGCGCGGGAATCGAGGTGACACCATGATCCAACTCATCAAGGACACACTCATCAGCCAGGTCGTCACGCTGTGGCGCGTGTTCGTGCATGCGTTCGACAAGACCGACACGGTGGAGTATCCGGACGTGCAGCCGCAGATGGCCGCGCGCTGGCGTGGTCGCATCATCCTGAGTCGCGATCCCGACGGCGAGGAACGCTGCGTGGCCTGCAACCTGTGTGCGGTGGCCTGCCCGGTGGATTGCATCGCGTTGCAGAAGGCTGAAGACGAGGAAGGGCGCTGGTATCCCGAATTCTTCCGCATCAATTTCTCGCGCTGCATCATGTGCGGTTTCTGCGAGGAAGCCTGTCCCACCAATGCGATACAACTGACCCCCGATTTCGAGATGGCCGAGTACGTGCGCCAGGACATGGTGTGGGAGAAGGAAGACCTGCTCATCAACGGCACCGGCAAGTATCACGACTACAACTTCTACCGCATTGCGGGCAAGAAGATCGGGGGCAAGGACAAGGGCGAGGCGCGCAATGAAGCGCCGCCGGTCGATGTGAGGAGTCTGCTGCCATGATGCTGCTTTTCTATCTCGCTGGTGCCGTGGCGCTGATCTCCACCGTCTCCGTGATCATCAGCACGAACGTTGTGCACGCGCTGGTTTATCTGATCATTTCATTGCTTGCCGTGGCAGTGATCTTCTTCGTGCTCGGTGCGCCATTTGCCGCGATGCTCGAAGCGATCGTGTACGCAGGTGCGATCATGGTGCTGTTCCTGTTTGTGATGATGATGCTCAACCTGGGACAGGCAACGGAAGATGAAGAGAAGGCCTGGCTGCGTCCACAACTGTGGGTCGGGCCGGGCCTGTTGATTCTGGTACTGCTGACACAACTGGTGAATGTGCTGGTGACGCAGCAGGTGGATGTGGTGCCGGTGGAAGTGGGCGTGCGTGAACTGAGTGTGCTGCTGTTCGGCCCGTGGTTGCTCGCGGTGGAGTTGGCCTCGATGCTGCTGCTGGCAGGGCTCATCGCCGCCTACCACCTGGCGAAGAAATAGGAAGAGAAGATGCCCTCCATTCCCTACGAACATGGCTTGATTCTCGCGGCGATTCTCTTCGTCTGCGGGCTCATTGGTGTGCTCACGCGACGCAACATCGTGTTCATCCTGATGTCGCTGGAGATCATGCTCAATGCGTGCGGGCTTGCGTTTGTCGTGGGCTCGGCGCGCTGGGGCCATGCGGATGGGCAGATCATGTTTCTGATGATTCTCACGCTGGCGGCTGCGGAAGTCGCGGTGGGGTTGGGGCTCATCATTCAGATGTATCGGCGGTTTCATACTGTGGATATCAGTGTGTTGAGTGAGATGAAAGGGTGATGAAGAGAGTAATCGCGGGCTCGGCCCGCTCCCACAGTGTCATTGTGAAGGATTGAGTCAATGCTTGAGTGGATTGGACTGTTGCCGGCTTTTCCTCTCGCGGGGTTCCTCGCGCTGGTGCTCACGCGTGGCAATCTGCCGCGCCGCATCGCGGGAGTGATCGGCGTGGGCAGCATCGGCCTTTCCTTCCTGCTCGCCATTCTCATCAGCATCGAATTTCTCGGCAGTGGCCTCGAGTCCCACACACAACTGCTATGGACGTGGATGAGTGTCGGCAGCTTCACGCCGGGCTTCTCGTTCTACCTTGATGGGCTCACGGTGGTGATGCTGCTCATCATCAGCGGCATCGGCTTTCTCATTCATCTCTACTCCACCGGCTTCATGGCCGACGACCCCGGCTTCGCACGCTTCTTCTCCTACATGAATCTGTTTGTCGCCTCGATGCTGGTGCTGGTGCTCGCCGACAATCTCGTGCTGCTCTATCTCGGCTGGGAGGGCGTGGGGCTGTGCAGCTATCTGCTGATTGGCTTCTGGTACGACAATCCTGCGAATGGCTATGCCGCCCGCAAAGCGTTCGTCGTGACCCGTGTAGGTGACACGTCGATGGCGATCGGTCTGTTCCTGCTGTTCCAGCAACTCGGGACGCTCAACATCCAGGAGATCATGACGCTGGCACCGCAGCAGTGGTCCGAGGGCTCCGGCGTGGTGGTGGCGGCCTCGGCATTGTTGCTCGGTGGTGCTGTTGGCAAGTCCGCGCAACTGCCATTGCAGACCTGGCTTCCGGATGCGATGGCGGGCCCGACGCCGATCAGTGCGTTGATCCACGCAGCGACGATGGTAACCGCCGGTGTCTATCTGATCGCGCGTACCCATGTGCTGTTCGAGCTGGCGCCTTCGGTGCAATTGCTCGTGGCCTTCGTCGGCCTTGCCACTCTGCTGATGGCGGGCTTCACCGCACTCACTCAGCGCGACATCAAGCGCATTCTTGCCTATTCCACCGTGAGTCAGATCGGCTACATGTTCCTCGCGCTGGGAGTTGGCGCGTGGTCGGCGGCGATCTTCCATCTGATGACGCATGCGTTCTTCAAGGCGCTGCTGTTCCTCGCATCGGGTACCGTGATTCTCAGCCTGCATCACGAGCATGACATCTTCCGTATGGGCGGTATGCGCAAGAAGTTGCCCGTCGCGTTCTGGTCCTTCGTGATCGGCAGTGCGGCGCTGACGGCGTTGCCGTTCACCTCCGGCTTCTACAGCAAGGACGCGATCCTGCTTGCCGCGCTGGAGCAACCGCAGTACGGCACACTGCTGTGGCTTGGCGGGGTACTTGGCGCCTTCCTCACGGCGATCTACAGCTTCCGGCTGGTGTTCGTGGCGTTCTTCGGGGAAGACCACACTCAGGATGCCCCCGCGCATCACAGTCATGACCACGCTCACGACGACCATCATCATGGCCCCGTGAGGGAAATCACCGGCTTCGTCATGGCCGCACCCCTCGTCATTCTCGCGGTGCTGTCTCTCGTCGGCGGCTTCATCCACGTGCCGGTGGACAGCGTCTTTGGAGTTCACGAAGAACATCACGCCAGCACACTGGTGCACGGTTTCATGATCGCGGTACCCATCGTAGGCGTGCTGATCAGCTATCTGCTCTACAGCGGCGCACCGCAGGGCAGGGGACTGCAGCAGTGGCTCAAGTCCGTGCGCGAGTCTGCCGGTGGTGGCGCCCTCATGCGTTTCTTCTTCAGCGGCTGGGGCATGGACAAGCTCTACGACTTCCTCTTCGTCAGACCCTTCATCGCTCTCGCGCAACTCAACCGCCGCGATCTTGTTGACCAGTTCTATGGACTGCTCGTGGAACTCGCGCGCATCGGCAACCGCGCGATCGTGCTGACACAGACGGGCTATCTGCGCTGGTATGCGATCAGCCTCATCGGTGGACTCGTCCTCGTGATCGGCATAGGAGTGTGGGCATGATCGTCGTCTGGCTCATTCTCATCCTGTTTGTCGGCGGCGCACTGGCCTGGGCCAGCGAGGCGCTCGACTCGCGACTGCCGCGCCTCACGGCACTGATCGCCATGGTGTTCAGTCTGATCTTCGTGGTGATGCTGTGTCTGGACAATTTCCCCGATCAGCTCTCCCCCGGTGGTCAATGGCTGGTACTGGAAAAGTGGTCGTGGATCGCGCGCTTCGGCATCTTCCTGCAGGTAGGGGTCGATGGTCTTTCATTGCTGATGCTGGTGCTCACTGTCTTCCTCGGCCTGATGGCGATAGGCGCCGCATGGCACGAGATCACCGAACGCCCCGGTTTCTTCTACTTCAATCTGCTGTGGACACTGGCAGGGGTGGTTGGCGTGTTCACCGCGCTGGATCTGTTCCTGTTCTTCTTCTTCTGGGAAGTGATGCTGATTCCGATGTATCTCATCATCGCCATCTGGGGGCATGAGAACCGTGCCTACGCGGCGATGAAGTTCTTCGTGTTCACTCAGGTGTCAGGTCTGATCCTTCTGATTGCCATCATGTGTCTGGCGTACTTCCACTTCGTGCAGTTCGGTCGCTTCAGCTTCGATTACTTCGAACTGCAGAACGTCGTGCTGGAAGGTCGCTTCCAGATGCTGGTGATGCTCGGCTTCTTCATCGGCTTTGCCACCAAGCTGCCCGCGTTCCCGCTGCACTCCTGGTTGCCCGATGCGCACAGTCAGGCGCCGACTGCGGGCAGTGTGCTGCTCGCGGGTGTGCTGCTGAAGACCGGTGCCTACGGACTCATACGCTTCGCCGTGCCGCTGTTCCCCGAGGCCGCCGCAGACTTCGCGCCAGTGGCCATGACCATCGCCGTGATCGGCATTCTCTACTGCGCCAAGCTCGCGTTCGCGCAGACGGACATCAAGCGCCTGATCGCCTACACCAGTGTCAGCCATATGGGCTTTGTGTTGCTCGGCGTCTATGCCTGGAACATCTACGGCCTGCAGGGCGCGCTGATGACCATGCTGGCGCACGGTCTCACTTCTTCCGCACTGTTCATGCTGGCCGGTGGACTCCAGCATCGCTTCCACACGCGTGACATGGGCAAGATGAGTGGCCTGTGGGCGCAACTGCCGATGATGTCCGCGATGGCGCTGTTCTTCTCGATCGCGGCACTCGGCATGCCCGGCCTCGGCAACTTCATCGGCGAGTTCCTCTCGCTGCTCGGTGCGTTCCAGGCGAATCACGCCGCCGCCATCGTCGCAGCCCTGGGCCTCATCTTCGCGTCCGTCTATTCCCTCTGGGTAATCCAGCGCGTCTTCCACGGCCCGTACCACACTCCAAATCACTCCACTGACTGTGGGAGCGAGCCTGCTCGCGATGATCCTCACAACCACCCCACCGACCTCTCGCGTGCGGAACTGCTCTGTTACTCCGCCATGGCCCTCGGCCTCGTCTGGATGGGCATGTACCCCCAGACCTTCCTCGCCATGGCAGAACCCACCATGAGTTATCTGTTGGCATCACTCGGGGAGGTGCTGCCATGACCGGCGAACAACTGCTGCTTCTGCTGCCACTGATCATCGTCACCGCCACTGCCGTCATCACCATGCTGGGCGTGGCGATCAAGCGCAATCACGCCGTGAGTTGCCTGCTCACCGCAACCGGACTGTTTCTCGCGCTGCTCAGTCTGATCATCGTCGCGCAATATCCCGCGCAGGAAGTAACGCCCCTGTTGCTCGTGGACAGCTTCAACGAATTCTTCACCGCACTCATCCTGCTGGCCGCACTGGCCATCACGCTGTTCAGCTATCCATATCTGTGCAACCTCGAAGACCATCAGGACGAGTTCTATCTGCTCATCGCCATCGCCACGCTCGGGGCGCTCGTGATGGTCGGAAGCACTCACTTCATCACAGCCTTCCTCGGGATGGAGACGCTGAGTGTGTGCCTCTATGGCATGGTCGCGTATCCGCTGCACCGCGAATCCACCGCGCAATATCCGATGGAAGCGAGCATCAAGTATCTCGTGCTCTCGGCTGTGTCGTCCGGTTTCGTGCTGTTCGGCGTTGCGCTGCTCTACGCCCAGACCGGCACGCTGCATTTCTCGGATATCAGTGTCGGCATCACGCAGGGCATCGCCAACGGCCCAGGCGCAGAGTATTTCATCGTCGCCTCACTGCTCGTCATCACCGGCTTCGCGTTCAAGCTCTCGCTGGTGCCGTTCCATCTGTGGACGCCCGACGTCTACGAAGGTGCCCCGTTGCCCGCGACAGCCTTCCTCGCCACCATCGGCAAGATCGCCATGGCTGCGCTGCTGATGCGCTTCATGAGCATCTCGGGTGTGCTCGACAGCGCTGCGATCACCCATGTGCTCGCCGTCATGGCCGTCCTCTCCATCATCGGCGGCAATCTGCTCGCGTTGCTGCAGTCCAACCTTAAGCGCCTGCTGTCGTATTCATCGATCGCACACATGGGTTATCTGGTGATTGCACTCATCACCATCGACTCTGCCATGGGCGGCGCCAATGAATCACTCGGCAGCGAAGCCGTGAGTTTCTACCTGACCGCCTATGTCATCATGTCCCTCGGCGCATTCGGCGTCATGATGGTCGTCTCCGACAGCGGTCACGAACGCGATCACATCGGCCACTACCAAGGCCTGTTCTGGCGCGACCCGTGGCTCGCCCTCGTCTTCACCGCCATGCTGCTTTCGCTCGCGGGCATACCACTCACCATAGGGTTCATCGGCAAGTTCTACGTCTTCGCCGCAGGCGTGCAGGGCGCCGAATGGGGACTGCTGGCCGCGATGGTGATCGGCAGCGGCATCGGATTGTTCTACTACCTGCGCATCGTGTATCGCATGATCACCCCGCTCGATCACGACGATCCGTTGCCTGTGGCGGGCATTCGTGACGTCATCCCCCACGGCATTCTGCTGCTGTTGCTGGCAGCGCTGATCATCCCCGGCGTCGTTCCGGGAGCCCTGATGACCCTCCTGCAGTCGGTAGTGCAGGCTCTTTGACTTGCAGATCCCCTGTGGGAGCGGGCCCTGCCCGCGATGTCTTTGAAACACTCAACGAGCCCAGCAAAAAAATATATCCACCACCCAGTAACTATTGGCATGTCGCCGACCTCCTTAAGGGACCGCCAGTCCATTTACCTTGAGGAACAAGCAAGTGATCAGAGATACATCTCCCAGTGATAAACATGCATTGCTCCAGATCATCAAGGATAGTGGCCAGTTCGACGACGAAAGTCTCCTCTACGTCGAGTCCACTCTCGACACGCATCTCACAGAGGGCAGCGACTCGCTTTGGCTCACGGCCGATGATGGAGAACCTGTGGGTGTTTCCTATTGCAACCCAGAGCCCGTAACTTCCGGCACATGGAATCTGCTCATGCTGTGGACGCGCAAGGATCGCGAAGGCCAGGGCTTTGGCGCTGCGCTCGTCGCAGAGACAGAGCGAAGACTGCGTGCCAAGGGAGCACGACTTCTGATTGTTGAGACCTCAGGGTTGCCAGACTTTGCAACTGCCCGCGCATTCTATGCAAAGTGTGGATTCATTCATGAGGCCACTATCAAGGATTTCTTTGCGGCCGGTGATAGCAAACTGGTGTACACGAAGCTCTTGTTGCAGAGTTGATAAACGCGTTCAAGGGGTCAGGTTTCTTGAAATTGCGGTGAAACCCTCCAAGAGGAGGCCAAAGATCGATTGCGCGTGGAGTCAGGCGGCACAGAAAGTGCCGCAAAAAAACGTGTGTCGCTGAAATAGTGTTGGAGCTCTGCTGTTCTAGTAGAAATGCAATTGATTTTTGGGTCTCCAGAAATTCACAGCATTTGACGAAGAATATGTGGAAGCAGCTGAAAACACACGTGGAGATTCAATGCACCAAGTCCAATCCGTTATCCATCACTGGCGTTATTCGCCTGGCGCAATACCACTGACCGCCCTTCTCCTGCTGCCGACCCTGACACTCATATCAGCGTCCAGCGTTGCCCAGAACGACATCGTCACCACCGAAGTCCGACCCAGCATGCAGGCATCCCCGATACCGGCTGACATGGAAGTGCAGCTCGACGGTTTGCTTGACGAGGCGGCATGGGCACTTGCGCGTCCGATTACCGAGTTCCGGCAGCAGGAGCCGGTCGAAGGTGGTGAACCGAGTGAGCCCACGGAAATCCGCATTCTTTATGACGACCAGGCGCTGTATATCGGCGCGATGCTGTACGACTCCAATCCCGATGGCATCCTCGCGTACCAGTTGCAGCGTGATGCGGGACTCGGCACCGATGACCGCTTCATGTGGATCATCAGCACCTTCAGTGATAACCGCACCGGCTATTTCTTCGAGACCAATCCTGTCGGACTGCTTGGTGATGGCCTGATCGAGGGCGGCGGCGGTATCAACAAACGCTGGAACGGCATCTGGAACATGAGGACGGCTATCCAGTCCGATGGCTGGTCGGTGGAGATCCGCATTCCTTTCTCGACACTCAACTTCGATCCGTCACTGGCTTCCTGGGGCATCAACTTCCAGCGCACGATTCGGCGTCACAACGAAGAGATTCTCTGGAACGGCTGGCGGCGGACCGAAGGGCTGTTCCGTCCGGTCTACACAGGAGAGCTGACAGGCCTGAGCGGCCTCAGTCAGGGCCGGGGTATCGAGCTCAAGCCCTACATCAATGCGTCCACCAATCGAGGTCCTGGTGCGGGCGCTTCCAGCGGTGATGACGCCAAGGCAGGCATCGATATCACGTATTCACTGACGCCATCGTTGCGGGCTGCGCTGACACTGAACACGGATTTTGCCGAAGTGGAAGTCGATAACAGGCAAGTGAACCTCACGCGTTTTCCGCTGCGTTTTCCGGAGCAACGTGAATTCTTTCTTGAGGGTTCCGGTGTCTTTTCATTCAACTGGGCCGATCCATTTTTCAGTCGCCGGATTGGTCTGGTAGACGGTCAGGAGGTGCCGATCGACTTCGGCGGACGCCTGGGCGGACAGGTTGGCAATTATGAGCTTGGTGTTTATCAGGTGCGCACCGGTGAGACCACGCTCGAGAACAGTGATGGCACCTCTCGCCCCTGGGGTGCAGAGGACTTCACCGTGGCGCGGGTGAAGCGCAGCCTGTTTCAACAATCCCACGTCGGGATGATCTACACGCGACGGGATTCGGAGCCTGCGCCTGGCAATCCGCTGTTGGAAGACCGTCACACGGTTGGCGCCGACTTCGATCTCTACACGTCGCAATTTCTCGGTCAGTACAACGCCCAGATCGAGGGCTTCCTTCTTTACCATACCGACCCTGTTGCAGGCGGCGATCTGAGTGCCTCCGAACGCCGCTCCCGTGGCATCCGCCTGAACTTTCCGAACGACTTGATTCGTGTGCATTCATCGCATCGCGAATTCGGCGAAGAGTGGGACCCGGCACTTGGCTTCGTGGAGCGTCGCGGATTTCGCCGTCATCAACCGACAATCACCATCGCGCCACGCCCGCAGCGCTGGGAATCGATTCGTCAGACCGAACACGAGATTTTCTTCGAGTATCTGACCGACCTGGAGAACCGCCTGCTGACCCGCAACGTCAATGTCACGCCACTGCGAGTGAACTTTGAAAGCGGAGATCGCTTCGGTGTGGAAGTCGGACGCAACTTCGAACATCTCGACAGAGTGTTCACGATCTTCGGCAGTGGCGACGACGCCATTCGTATCCAACCGGGCGATTATGATTCCGACAAGTGGTCTGCCAATTTCAGCACAGCCGGTCGTCGCATGCTCTCCGGCAGTGTGAACTTTGAACACTCCGAGTTCTGGGGCGGGGAGCGGGATACCGTTGATCTGTCCGGCACGATTCGCTCTCGCAGAGGCATCTCGCTGACAGCGAATTATCAGCGTAACGAAGTGACACTGCCGCAGGGCGACTTCGACACCAATCTCGTGCGCCTGTCCTGGGCCTGGAATCTGAGTCCGTGGACCGCCATCGCCGGCAACGTGCAGTATGATGATCTCTCGAATGTGGTCGGATTCTACGCGCGTCTGCGCTGGATAGTGCAGCCCGGCAACGATGTCTTCCTGGTCTGGAGCAACAACTGGCTGTATGACGATGGCCCGCTGGCCGACAGCCGTTTCTCGACGCTCACGAAAGGTGGTGCGTTGAAGCTGAATTACACCTACCGGTTCTGAGATCGGGGAGCAATAGATAGTGCCTTGTTCAGTTCGCGAAGCCACTCCCAATGACGAGCAGCAGATTCGCGCTCTGCTCAGCCTCGTCATCCACGAGTCTCTGGATGCCACAGTCCACAATATTCCCTCCATCCTCAATAACGTCAACGACAATGTCGATCTCTGGCGCACCGCGCCTGACAACATCGTTCATCTGGTCGCAGAGATGGATGGCAGACTGGTGGGCGTGATCATGATCAAGGAGTTCTGGAATTTCTGCAGCCTGTTTGTCGATCCTTCGTATCAACGCAGAGGGATTGGTCGGCAACTCGTGAAGATAGCCGTGGAAAAATGCAGAGGGCGCTGCCCGCATGATGTCATTTACATGCATGCCAACAATGAAGCTGTGGACTTCTATCGAAAGCTTGGATTTGAGGTCAATAATACGTCGAGAACTCCTCCTGCGGGGTCTACGGAAATGAAGTTGAGACTTGTTTGAGATATTCTCCGTACATTCAACACACAAGAAGGACATCAGCATGACCCTCCAGATCACCTCAATCCTCACCGGTCTTTTCTGTCTCTTCATGGTTACTCTGAGTCTGCGGGTCTCGCTGCGACGCCGCGAGATGAACGTTTCTGTGGGTGATGGGGGAGACAAAGTGCTGCAACGGCGAATCCGGGCCCATGGCAACTTCATCGAGAACGCACCGCTGATGGTGCTGGCCGTCGCTGTCATCGAATACAACGCCGGTGTGCGCTGGCTGGTGGCAGTCATCGCACTGGCGTTTCTCGTCAGTCGTGTGGTGCACGCCATCGGCATCCTCTACATGGAGCGGCCCACGCTGCGTGCCATTGCGATGGTGATGCAGCACTCGGCGTTTGTGGTGGCGGGCGTGTGGCTGGTGTGGACCGCGATATAACTTCATTAAGGAATACAAAATGATCTCCTCACAAAAATTCTGGGACAAGATGGCCCCCCGGTATGCCAGGAGCAAGATCCGCGACGAGGCGGGCTATCAGAAGAAACTGGCCAAGACCCAGGAGTACTTCCGTCCGGACTGGCGGGTTCTGGAATTCGGTTGCGGTACGGGGACCACGGCGCTCATTCATGCACCGCACGTGGCGCATATCCTGGCAACGGATGTCTCGGGCAACATGATCGAGATTGCCAGGGGCAAGGCACAGGCGGCCGGGATAGAGAATGTACGGTTCGAACGTGGCACCCTGGAGGAGCTGCCCCTGGAGCCGGAGAGTTTCGATGCCGTGCTGGGGCTCAATATCCTGCATCTGCTGGAGGATGTGGACGGCACCATGGAGCGAGTGCATGGACTCTTGAAGCCGGGGGGTATTTTCGTCTCCAGCACGGCCGTCATGGCCGATGTGCCATGGTACTGGCGCATGCTGATCCCGGTGGCCCAGCTCGTCGGATTGGCACCTTATCTCGCCAAACTCAGTAGAGAGGATCTTGTCATGAAAATGACTCACGTCGGCTTTACCATAGATCATGAGTGGAAGCAGGGAGCGATGGCGGTGTTCCTTGTCGTCAGAAAGGCGGGCTGACAACCCCGCTTATCTGACGGGCATCCATTCCGCGCACGATGTCTTTTGTCCCGGAATTTACCCATCTCCCCGTTGTATTTTTTATAACCATGGGTAGAATCAAGACCATATCCATCCTGTGATGGGTTTTTGTTCACGGAAGAATCGCCCGTTCCAAGTTCTGATTTCCACATCGATTCCATAATGATTCTCATCATATGTGGATCACGTTTGCAGAATCTGGAATGACCAAGGCCAGGAATACCCCAACCTCAATCCAGAGAAGAATCATAATGAAAATCAGACTGATACTCCCGATAGTCGCTGCCGCATTACTCATCCCTGGCGTCGTATCGGCGCAAACCGTTACGACCTTCACCAGCGGCTCCCATGTTGATACCTGGGACCCGATCTTCCCCGCCACTGTGGATAGCAACTGGCCCACCACCGTCTGCACGACTACACCGGCGGTTGGGCTCGACGCCAACTGGACAAGCCCGCACAAGGCCTATCAGTTCGGTACAAACGCGCATCCGTGGCAGGGCGCCCAGACATTCTCGGCGCAGTGGATCAACGCATGGTCCAACATAAATTCCCAAGGTGCCGGTGGCCACAGCTGGACGAAGTACTCAACCGAAGTCTCCGGAAACGGGGAGTTCGTGTTGAACCTGCTCGCGGACAACTGCTCATGGATTTATCTGGACGGCACTCTCGTGGGCTTCCAGAGCACCGCGCAGACTCATCCCGCCCCGACGTACCCGGTGTCCTTGAACGGCACACACATGCTTGAATTCGTCATCTTCGATGGCGGTGGTGCAGCTGGCGGCATGTTCCGTCTGCAAACCAACACCGGCACAGTGTTTGCGGACACCGATCTCGATGGTCTGACCGATCCTGAAGAGACTCTTTACAACACCGATCCAACCAACCCTGACACAGACGGTGATGGCGTGAGCGACGGCGACGAAGTTGACGCAGGCACTGATCCGACCGTTGTGGACACATCCGACGCAGACGGCGATGGCCTGGCCGATGATGTAGATGCATGTGTCAACTCGGTAGTCACTGCAACGGTTTCCGTCAACGGCAACGATTCTGGCGTGGTCAACTACTTTGATGCGCAGGGCTGCAGTGTTGCGGACAACCTTGACCTGTCCTGCTCTGGCGAGTTCAAGAACCACGGTCAATTCGTGAGCTGTGTGGCGCATGCCTCTACAGACATGAGGAAGACCGGCATCATCGACCAGCTCGAACGGGCTGCGCTGGTGAAGGCTGCTGCGAAGAAATAGCCGCACAACCCTCCCTGAAGTCTGAACCAAAGCAAAGGCCGAACTGGAGTTTTCCAGTTCGGCCTTTGCTTTTCAGTGGAACAGGCAGTTCAAACATTTGACGTTCTGCGTCTGCGGCAAGATTTGTCATCGACATTGCTCTGGTCATCGTGACTGCTTGCCAGTTATCATGCAGACCATATCGTTAAAGCAAAGACCCCTCCATGATCAAGTCAGCCCTGTTGTCAGCTTTGAGCTTGATGCTGTTTTCCTGCCAGATCTCCGGCCCCAATTTTCGCGCGATGAGTGAAGCAGAGCTGGCTGCCTACAACACGGGTCTCTCCGAGTGGGATCAGGTGTCCTGCGTCGTCGAGCGACGGACCGGCAGCCACATGAAGTCTCGTGTGTGCATGACGCTGCGCGAGTTCCAGTTGCGCGATCTCGGCGTAGTGTCGCGAGCCAATTCGGCGATGGTCGACAACCGCGTTGGCGTGGAAGCCTACTGACCGGATTTCCCCAAGCCCCCCCTTGTGGGAGCGGGCCTCGCCCGCGATTTTGTCCCATACAACTTCGTCGAACTCATTGCGTTTTCATCGCGGGCAGGGCCCGCTCCCACAGGGACAAAGACAGGGTCAGTGACAGGCTCGAGCGGTCAGTTCGCGCTCAGAAACATCCCTTCCGACAGTTTCAGAATGTGGTTCCTCACATCCGCCGGCCAGCCGTCGATCAATCTGCTGAACTGTGCGAAGTCGCTGGCGAAGAAGGCACGCATGGCCTCTTCGAACTCCGGCTGATCACTCGCCATGGTGGACATGAATCGGTACGCGGCGTTCTGGGCCTGGCGGATCGCATCGTGCTGACCGTTGACGCGACGCGCCTCTTCCACGAGTTTGCGTAGCGCCACCGAGGCGCCTCCCGGTTGACTGTTGAGCCAGTCCCAATGGCGGGGCAGCAGTGTGACTTCCCTTGAGACCACCCCGAGTTTCGGTCGACCACGGCCGCGCGGAATGGTGGCGTCCTCGCTTGCTTCGCTGGTGCCGGTGTCCGGTTGTGCGGAGGCCTGCTCGAGCCTGTTCAGCACATCCTGCACGCTACCGCGAAAGTCCACTTCGATGGCCGCGCTGGTGACGTCGTTGAAGAGTATGACCGGAGCATTGGCGTCGTCGCCGATGACTTTTTTCACGGCGGTGGCGACCTCCGGAACGATACCGGTGGCGATGCGTTGTTTGCCCAGAAAGGCGGTGCAGGTGATGGGGGTGTTCATGTGGCGGCGTCCATTGAGTGATCAGATGGTGGGTAATATACCCGGGTTAAAATATGAAATCAATATAACCCGGGTAAAAACCGTATCTGTGGGAGCGGGCCTTGCCCGCGATTTTTTGCGGCACAGAGCTATCGCGGGCAGGCCCGCTCCCACAGGAGGAGTTATCGGACTTTTATACCAGCTTCATCGAAGGCGGCGCGCAGTTGCTTCGCGAATTCCAGGGCCTGCGGGGTATCGCCGTGGATGCACAGCGTGTCGGCCTGCAGGTTGACGCGATGACCATCGACTGACATCACATGGCCCTCGCGAATCATCGTCAGGGATTGTGCGATCGCCTGCTGCGGATCATGGATCACGGCGCCGGGTTCGCTGCGGGGCACGAGTGTGCCGAAGAGGGTATAGGTGCGATCCGCGAAGACCTCGGAGACGACCGGCAGATTGGCCTGTCGGGCCGCGTGTACCAGTTCGCCACCGGCCAGCCCTACGATCGCCAGTGCGGGATTGAACTCCTGGAATATCATGGTGAGGTCTTCGGCCAGCACCGGATCGCTGGCGGCCTGGTTATAAAGCGCCCCATGAGGCTTGATATGAGTGAGTTGTGCGCCCTGCGCCTTCACCAGTGCGTCGATGGCGCCGAGTTGATAGAGCAGGTGATTGCGCAAGGTCGCGAAGGGCAGTCGCATCTCGCTGCGGCCGAAGTTCGCGCGATCCGGAAATGACGGATGTGCGCCGATGCGCACGCGATGGGCGATCGCCAGACGGATGGCGGCGGCGATGGTGTCCGGGTCTCCTGCGTGAACACCGCAGCTGATGTTGGCAGAGGTGACGAGCGCGAGCAGTTCGCGATCGTGCGGGCCGCCCTCGCCGAGATCGGCGTTCAGATCAATGTGCATCATTCCTGAAAATCCTGCAGATAATTCCTGGTGCGGTGGAGATAACGCGTCTGCTTCTGCGCAGCCTCTGCCGCTTCTTCCGCGGTGACGCGTTGAAAGTAGACAGAGGTGCAGGGGGGCAGATGACCCAGTTGCCACAGATCGGCTTGAATGACGCAGGCGATACGTGGATATCCGCCTATCGTCTGTGCATCGTTGGCGAGCACGATTGGGAGACCATCGGGGGGTACCTGGACATCTCCGGGCAGCACGCCTGCCGATAACAATTCGAGTGGCTGCGACAGTGCCAGCGCGTGACCATTCAACCGCAGTCCCATACGATTGCTCTGATGGTTGATGCGCCACGGCTGATTCCAGAAGCTTTCGCACGACTCTGCGGTGAAGTTGTCGTACTCGGGCCCTGGCAGTGCGCGCAACACATGCGATGGTGAAAGGGGCCGGATACCCTTTTTTGTGAATGAGGTATCAGAGGGGTGATCCCCGATGGGAAGCTTGTCGCCAGTCTGCAGAGGTCTGCCGTGCATTCCGCCGAAGCGCGCGTTGATGTCCGTGCTGCGTGATCCCATGACCAGTGGCACATCGATGCCTCCGGCAATGGCCAGATACGTGCGCGCGCCCGGCACGAGGGGTTTGCTCAGAGTGACGGTGTCTCCCGCCGCAATGAATGATACGTGGCCCGGCAGCAGAGCAGCGTCACTGTGATCGTTACTGGTGATGAAGCCACTGCCGGTGAGCGTGATGGCGCTGTCGCGTGAGAAACGCAGGACCAGTGGACCGACGCTGAACTCCAGCACTGCGGCGTCCGGAGGATTGCCAAGCAGCAGGTTGGCCTGGCGCACGGCAATGGGGTCGAGTGCTCCAGACTGGCCTACGCCGAGATGCCGGTACCCGTGCCGCCCGAGATCCTGCACGGTCGTCAGGGCGCCGCAGCGCAAGACTTCAACGTACTGATCACCTCTGTGGGAGCGGGCCCTGCCCGCGATGGAACTCAACTCCGAATCGCTTGCAGGGCAAGCTCCCACATCAGGAATGAACTGAACGCGATCACCCGGCCGCAGGAGCGTGGGCTGCTTGCCCTCCGGATCGAACATGCGCATCGCTGTCCGCCCGATCACCTGCCAGCCGCCTGGCGTGGTCGCGGGATACACGGCACTCTGGCTGCCACCGATGGCGACTGACCCGGCGGGAATGGCGAGGCGTGGCGTCGCGCGACGCGGCGTGGCAAGGGCTGGATCGAGTCCGCCGAGATAGGCAAAACCGGGTTGGAAGCCGAGACAATAGACGCGATAGTCGCCCGCACAGTGCCGGGTGATGATGTCGTCGATGCTCAGGCCGGTGTGTACGGAGACCTCCTTTAGATCGGGGCCATTCTCGCCACCGTAGTTCACCGGGATCTCGACTGTGCGCCCGGGAATATCGGTGCCATCGAGGGTTGGCCAGAGAGCCAGGATGTCGTCTGTGAGCTTCTCAATGTGGGAGCGGGCCGAGCCCGCGATTGAATCGTGCGCAGAATCGCTTGCAGGGCAAGCTCCCACAGCTGAATCGTGGGGGAAATCGCTTGCAGGGCAAGCTCCTACAGGGGCGCTGCTGACAGTCACGAGCAGGTTGCCCATGCCGGGCACGATCTCTTGCAGGGAAAACTCGGCGCGTCGTTCGGTGAGCCAGGCTGCCAGCGCCCAGACTCGCTTCTGCAACGCCAGATCAGGCGCTCTGCTGTGGTCGCTGGTGAAATGAAACAACACGGCATTGTCGCGCAGGCGCACCACCCGGGCGCCGGGATTTCCGGCGATCTGTCCGGCAGCGGCGCTGGAAGTGGATTCAGTTGGCGATTCTCTGGCTGTCATGCTGGTAATCTATAGCAGTGCCCAGGCCATTGCCATGGCTGATGCAGCGTTCATGCACCGTTCATGCGCCGTTCATTCAAACCAGCGCAATATGGGCCGCGTCTCAGAGAGATCATCACAAAAGGAGTTTTGCCATGAAATCGATCAACACCCTCATGCTCGCCAATGCCATGATCGTCAGTGCCATGATGCTGCCCGTTGCAGCGCTGGCCCAGGACATCAACCTGCTGCCGGAAGGCCAGACGCTCATCACGCTGTCTGTCACCGAGCGCATCAGCGTGGAGCAGGATACCCTCATCGCCACGCTGCGTATCGAGCGTGAGAACAGCGATGCCCAGACGTTGCAGCGGGAGATCAACGGGGCAATGGAAGAGGCGTTGGAGGAGGCCGAAGGTGTCTCAGAAGTGGATGTAGCCACGGGTTACTATTCTGTCTATCAGTACAGCACCGCGCCCCAGGGTGGTCGAGTCGCCAATGTCTGGCGCGGTTCGCAGTCCATCACATTGCAGGGTCAGGACGCCCAGAAAGTGCTGGAGCTGGCCGGTGAGATTCAGGGCATGGGTTTCGTGATGAGTGAGCTCACTTACACCCTGAGCACCGAGAAGGCCGATGAGGTTCGTGACAGCCTGATGGAAAGTGCGATCAGTCGCGCCCGCGCCAATGCGGAGCGTGCTGCGGCCGCGCTGGGCAAGAGCGAAGTGGATATCGCGACACTCGATGTGGACGCAGCGCTGGGCTACTCGCAGCCCCAGATGTATGCGCGCGGCGTGGCGATGGACGCGATGGTGGAGAAGGCTGCACCGGTTGCCGAAGCCGGTGAGTCGGAAGTGTCGCTCACCGTGCGCGTACAGGCTGTCGCCAGGTAGATTGTGACGGGCTCGATCAGGTGGTTGAAGGAACGATTTTCTTCTTGCGTCGTGAGCGCTTCCACCCGGTCTTGATTTCGTAGATGAGGAAAGGCAGCTTGTGCACGATGCCCAGCTTCCTGTCGATGTCAGCGAAGTATTGCTGCAGAAACAGCATGCGACCACCCCAGTGCAGTTTGTAGAGCAGGCGCGAGAGGTCTGACAGTCGCTTGCCCAGAGTTAGTTGTTGCGGATAGAAATGAGCGCGGGCAGTGTCGATCAGTGTGAACGATACTGTCTCGCCTTCACCCTTGCGTACCAGCACATTGCCCCCCGAAAGATCACGGAAGAACACGCCACGCCTGTGCATGTCCAGAATGAACACGCACAGTTGCTGCAGGAATTTCGTCATGCTCACCCCGAAGGCGTCAGGTACCCCCGATGCATACTCTTCGAAGAAATGTCTTGCCGACAGCTTGCTCTTCTCCAGTTCGCACACATACCAGTTGCGAATCAGATCCGTGCCGGTGGTGCGTTCGAAGTAGGCCACTGGCTGCGGACTCGGAATCCCGCGCCGCAGCAATTCGCACGCACCGTTCCAGCTGCGATGCGCCTTGGAAGGCTTGAAGGGCTCTGTCAGCTTCTTGTTCCAGCTCAGGCGCACGGGCTGCTTCACCACCAGGTTCGCGCCCGGATCGCGCGGGTCCTGTACGGTCCAGATGGAGTTGCGTGAGTCACGCAACGAAGCATGACGTTCACGCTCGACGATGCGTTCCGGATGCAGTTCTGCAAACAACTTGTCCGCGTCGTGTCTGTTTGCTGCCAGGATGATACCGTGCCAGGTGTCATCACGATAATGGTAGTAGTGTCCCTTCACTGATGTGCAGATGGAAATGCCAGGGATCAACGTGGGGTTCGCGCGTACCGTCACTTCCTGCGAGATCGGCCAGCGCAGATAGACAGGAGACTCGGTGGCCAGTGAGGGCACCTCGTCGAGTGCGACTCCATCCCTGCTCAACCAGGTGGCGCGTGGCAGCAAGTGTTCGGGATAGATATCAACGAAGTCGGCAACGAGCCCGTTCATGCTCCACACCACATGCGTGCGATGTGTCGCGTTGGTGAACTCGTGCACCTCAAGACCTTTGGCGCGACACAGACTGCCCTGATAAGTCGAGCCCGGAATCAGTTTCTGGAACGCCTGCAGGGCATGAAACGCCGGACGTATCCGGTAGCCCGCATTGTTGCCGCTGATCTCGCTGTAATAGGTCACGATCTCATCGTGCGATGCGGACTTGCGCGCCTCGTCAATGAGACCCTCCCTGCAGCTGACCAGTGCCCCCCAGTACACGCGCTTGAATGCACCTGAAGCGGCCGCCAGCACCAGATATCGAGTGAGATAGTCGGCCTGCTTGGCAGTGGCTTCGGGCAGGAAGCGTTTGATGCGGGGCAGCGTCCAGCTCACATACGAACACAGCATGCCTTCCACGCCACGCTTGCTGGAAATTTTCTCCAGTTGACGGGCCTTTCTGACGAGGTTGTAACGCACCACTGGGGCGAGAAGTGCGCCGAAAATACGATGGTCGTAGACTTCCGGTTGCGTCACGCGCTCGACAAAGAGATTGTCGGTATAAAACTGTGGCACCTGCCCCATGTCCTTGAGCAGATCGAGCAGGGCAATGGTGTAGAGGGGCTCGAAGTCGCTGATGTTCGGACCGGAAATACGCAGGCCGCGTTTGCTGGCCTCGACGTACGCGGTGCGCCAGCAGGCGAGGAAACCCTTGAGGCAATAGCCCGCCCAGCGCCTGCGGTTGATGGTGGAGCCCACTTCGATGATTTCGACCTGCTGTCCCCAGGTGTCCAGCGTGTTGGCCACGAATTGCTGCCAGCGCCTCTGCACGGCCGCCTCGCGCATCTGCATCGCTTCGGGCAGTGGTTGCACGAGGTGCAGCATGACCTTGAAGCCCTCGTCTATCAGGGCGCCGAGCAGGCGACTGGCATGCTGGCCGGGGCTGTCATAGCTGTAATCCATCCGCACGTGAGAGACACCGAGCACCTTCAGTTTCTCGATGACATAGGCATCGCATACCGGATCGCGTGACGTGGCCACACAGACGCCGCAGAACTCATCCGGGATGACATGGTTGGCCGGGGGAACGTCGGTATTGCGCAGACGCAGCTCTGCACTGAACATGAATTTGGCAACAGCCTTGAGGAAATACCAGGCCGGTGGAGACAAGCGTGTATCGTTGCCTTTAACGCCATGCTTGACGTTAGATGTATCGAGTTGTTGCGAATCGGTCATTGTTATTATTGGGGAATCGGGTTCCCTGCCTTGCTGGTGGTCTTCCCGATTCTAAAGGAGTGAACTCATAACAACAACCCGTGATCAGCTTGCTCCGGTCGTGTATCGGGCAATGAAGAGCTCCGCTTCCACGGGTTTGCCGAACAACCAGCCTTGGGCATAGTGCACGTTTTGCTCACGCAGGAAATCGGCCTGGGCGCGGGTTTCGACCCCTTCCGCGAGCAATTCCAGGCGCAGGGTTCGCGCCATCTCGATGATATGCAGAACGACCCTGTTGGTGGCAGCCCCGGTGTCGATGGCTTCCACGAACAGCTTGTCGATCTTCAAACAATCGAACTGCATGGTCTCCAGATAGGAGAGGCTGCTGTAGCCGGTACCGAAGTCATCAAGCGCCACGCGCAGCCCGCTGTCGCGCATCGCCTTGATGCTCTTGCCCGCCGCCTCCGGTTCCAGCATCACCCGCTCCGTCACTTCGACGGTGAGACTTCCAGAGTCGCCCACGGGAATTTCCTGCAATTGCTGCAGCACATTGGCTGATTGCAGATCGGCTGCGGAAAGATTGATCGCCAGTGCAAAGTCGGGATTCACCTGCAGGAAGGCCGGCATGTCTTTCTTCGCCAGCTCAATCACACGATCGGTGAGCTGCCCAATCAGTCCGGAGTCTTCCGCTGTGGGGATGAACGCATCGGGCATGGAGACACTGCCATTCCTGCGGCGCCAGCGGATCAGTGCTTCCGCGCCTATGCATTGCTCTGTCTGCAGATCCACGATGGGCTGGTACACAAGAAAGAACTCCTGGCGCTTCAGTCCGAGTTTGATCTCGCTGTACAGCGACATGCGCTGACGTGCCAGATGTATCACGAGCGCTGTCAGGCCGAGACCGGTAATCAGGCCAATGGGCACCAGCAGTATCGCAAACTCCCGGACGCGCTGATTGAGCACTTCGATGGGCACCGCAGCCAGTGCTCCGGTGAGGCTGATCTCCTCCGATCGGGCAATCCCCACGATATAGTCAGCGTCGATGAACACGCTTTCGGTCTCGTTGCCAAGCGAGTTGATCCAGCGCTGGTCGACTTCGCCGTTGGCTATTCTGATGACACCGGTGATTGGCGTGAAGGTCGCGAACAGAACGCCTTCCTGTTCGACAGTGAGATCAATGGCCTGGGCGCGATTGGCGATGGCGATGATGTTGCCGCGCGCCAGACCGAGGAATGGAATTGCGCTGGCCTGTGGTATGACGACACTCAGGTACACCTGGTTGCCCGTCGATGTGATGAGACTGACGGGGCCAAGATCGATAGGATCGGGGTGTCGACCGAGTGAGGAGCAGTCCATGCGTGAGCCGTCGAGGTGAGCGATGATCTCGATGTACTCGAGGCTGGTTGCGAGCTGCTGCATTTCGCCAATCAGTGCATCCGTGCAGCCCTCGGTGCTGGTCTCTGCCAGTTCATCGAGTACCACGCGCAGCTGATTGACCACGCGATCAGAGCGGTAGATGACGTCCTTGGCATAGCCCATGACGCGTTCGAATTCGAGATTCAGACCCTGCTGCTGGGCCAGATAGATTGCCAGCAAAATGGGACCGATGGCGGTGAACAGAGTCACCGCGATGGTCAACTGAAGAGTGCGCAAGCGACGCATCGGAGATCGGCAGTCCTTGGAGACACGCTGTTCTGAGGCGAAACAAGATCCCTGTTTCCTGACAGCTTTGTGCCAGCATACACCATGTTACGGAGTGCGGCTTCGCTTCCTGCAGGATTACCAGATGGTTTCCAGCGCTTTGTACGCCCGCAGCTTCGCGTCTGCAGTCACCAGTGGCGCCATGAGCAGCATGGCGGTGGCCGAGATGACGCGGTCAGCAGGATCGCCAGGCACCTCATCGCCAAACTCTCCTGCCATCTGTGCAATGTCTACGGTGACGGGAGTGAAGCGTACCTCCGGGAGCTGACGGACATCGGCCAGCCATGTGGCAACGGGCACGGCGAGTGTCAGCCTGCCATGGCGCACAAGCGTCGTGATTTCCAGTGCGCTGATGGCTGATACCAGAACGGTATTGGATTTTGCTGCCGCTGTAATCGCCTTGCGGGCCTTGGGAGACAACTCGGCAGGATTGCTGAGCCACCAGATCAGCACGTGCGTGTCGATCACGATCACTTCAGCATGTCCCAGTCTTCCTCAGGCAGGATGGGCTCCAGCGGTGCATCGTAGTGCAGCACGCTGTTGCGCAATCGGTTGCGCGCCGCCGCAGCACCCTCCTGCAGAGGAGTAGGAGGGGAAATTTCCGCTATTGCCCGACCATGCACGGTCACGCGCAGAGTCTCGCCAGCCTCGACACGGGCAAGATACTCGGGCAGATTCTGGCGCAGCGTGGTGACAGTCACGTCCTGCATGGCGGGCTTCTCTCTTCAGTAGAAAATGTACATAAAAAATGTACATTTGCTCTGCCGTCGAGTCAAGTGCTGGCGCCGAGTCACTTCTCCGCCAAGATCATTCTTCGTAGCGGCTCGGGTAGTTGCTCAGCAGGTCGCGGAATGTCTGGAGGAAAGCGGGGCGGGCACCATCCTCATGCATGTACTCGCCCGGTTGTACGGAGTGCAAGCGACTGATCTGACCTCCCCAGATTTCCTTGCCACCGCTGCGCTCGCGCATCGTGATGTCCATGATGGCGATGTAGTGCAATTCGACATTGATCGACTCCATGCGCACGAAGGGGTCGATGTTCTGCTGCTCCGGATCGAGGCTGACGTGACGGTAGGCGAAATTGACGATGATGTCGCTGCGCTGGTCGTTGCGGGTCATGCCCCGCTCCTGAAACGCGGTTTCGAATTCCTCCACCATGTAATCGCGCAGGAAGATGGGCAGCTCCACGGATTCGACAGCATAAGTGCTGTAACTGGCGTAATTGCCGGGACAACACAATGTGAGTGAGTTGCCGATGCGCAGGCCGGCATTGCTTGCGCAGCCGACGAGGATGGCGAGGGCCGCGATCATGGTGATTGATCTGGTGATTGCTGCTTTCATCAAACTGTCTCCCTTGCAACAGAGCGGGCACGATTGCCCCGTGCGGCGAAGAATGTTTC
>Ga0155965_1020_pt7 | contig 27301 bp, 21 predicted proteins | sample RifCSPlowO2_02_FD_107619 | JGI IMG/M metagenome (GOLD analysis project Ga0155965, IMG submission 107619) | Gammaproteobacteria bacterium RIFCSPLOWO2_02_FULL_57_10
CCACAGAGAGAGCGGACGGCATTGATCGCGATGAAATGGGCGGCGTCATGAGTCTTCCTATTTCAGCGTCGTGCGCGCCAGTTGTTCCATCGGCTCGCGCATGCTGTCGTGCAGAACCTTGCCCAGATCGGAGACACCCGGCGCCAGCTCGACGCGGTGACCGAGCACGCGAGGCAACAGGGTCTCGATGTCTTCCGCACTGACGAAGCTGCGGCCACGCATGGCGGCAAGCACCTGCAGCGCGGGCAGCAGAAGCACCATGCTGCGTGTGGAGTTGCCCTGCAGCACGCGCTCGTCCGCACGCAGATTGCGCGAGATATCCACCAGTGCACTCTTGATCGGTTTCGCTATCACCACTTCCTGATCGATGACTTCACGTGCCATCAACACATCGGCGCGTGTCACCTGGACGCGATGCTGCGTGTGGTCGCGACGTTCCTTGTAACTGTCCAGCACATCCAGCTCCGCGTCGCGGTCGATGTGGGCCATCGTGATCTTGAACAGGAAGCGGTCCAACTGGGGTGTGGGCAACGGGTAAGTGCCGACAAGATCGAGTGGGTTCTGGGTGGCGATCACGAAAAACAATCTGTCGAGGTGATAAGTGGTGTTGTCCACAGTCACCTGCTTTTCTCCCATCGCCTCCAGCATCGCCGACTGTACCTTGGGTGATGTGCGGTTGATCTCGTCTGCCAGCACCACATGAGCAAAGATAGGCCCGTGTCGGAAATGGAAACTGTTAATGTTAGTGTCGAACACCGAGCCGCCGGTGACATCGGATGGCAGCAGATCCGGCGTGAACTGGATGCGGCGGAAGGGCACGATCGACGCCTGTGCGCCCTCGGCCTGATCTTTCGCGGTGGTGATGATCGCTTCGCCCAGTGCCTTCGCAAGAGTGGTCTTGCCCGAGCCGGGGAAATCTTCCAGCAACACATGGCCATCGGCCACCAGTGCAATGATGACCAGCTCGATCACATCGTCTCGCCCCAGCACCTGCTGCTTCACTGCCTGACTCAAACGGTTCAGCACGGCGACGGCATCCTGCAGCCGTGAGGATTGTGCAGCGGGGGCTGCCACTGCAACCGTCTCGACTGCCACTTTATCGACAGCCGCTTTTTCGTCAGCGTCGTCGGTCATCACTTCCAGGGTCATACTTTCTCTCCGGACTTCCAGTCTTGGTCTGTGCAGTGCTTGCTGCAGGTGAATGATTGGGATTCGGTGCCGAGCAATGAGAGCGATCAGTGCGTGCTCATCCACGCGAACGGATTGATGAACGCCAGCAGGTGTTTCCACCACGGAACATGGCGACGGATCTCCTGACGTATGCGCTGGTTCAGCGCTATCCAGTCAACGCCATAAGCTTGTTCCAGCGCTGCGGGTTTGCCTTCACTGAGTGCTGTTTCCAGATGCGAACGCGTCATCGCAGAGAAAGTGGGCGTCATGGCGCTCAATCTTCTTGCAAAGGCCTCGCGGCTCTCGCCGTAGCGGCGACGCAGGCCCAGTGCCGACAGACTGTCCAGCGTCGCGCGATAGCTGAGGCGGTAGCGCGTATCCGGTTGCGCGAAGCGGGGTACATGAAGGCGATAGATTTTCACGACGTATGCAGCGAGCAACATGACGAGCAGAAGCGCGGCGAACACGCGAGCGATGGTGCCGATCGGGAAAGAAGAATCAACCTGGGATTCGATGAACTCATCAAACGACGCTTCGTCGCGCAGCATGTCACCCAGCAGTTGCTGCAGGCTGTTCTGCGGATCAACCGACATGTCGACCAGCGTGCGCGAGGGTGCCGGGTCGACGATCACCCAGCCCACGCCATCGAGGAAGATTTCCGGCCATGCGTGACCATTGATCGCCTGGATCAACAATGAGGAACCTCCGGCACGGTTGCTGGCAGGTACGGAGTAGCCGATGCCGACGCGCGCGGGAATGCCTATGCTGCGATACATGTAGGTGGCGGCGAAGGAGAAGTGCATGCAGTAGCCGGTCAGGTCGCCGAACAGGAACGATGCCGCCGGGTCTTCCGCGTAGGCGTGCTCGTTCTTCAGACTGTAGATGCCGTTGCGATCGAGATAGTCCTTGATGGCCAGCGCCTTCGCATAGGGATCATCGGCGAACTCCGGACGCAGGTCCGCGAGAATTGTTGTGGCCAGTTCGCGATAGCGCGGATCGTCGGGCAGTTCAAGGTAGGCCTGGCGCTGTGCAGCACTCCAGTCCGGGTCACCGGCGCTGCGGCCGATCAGATCGGGGAACTCGAACTGCGGGACCATCGAGAACGCGTCGTAGACCTGCTTGAAGCGCAGGTTGTTGGGATTGGGCACATTCTCGAAGGCAACCGGTGTGTCCAGACCGAACGGCGTGCGATGCGGCGCCAGCAGACCGATGGTAGTGCGCACGGTCTGACGCTTGTCCGGCAGAGGCAATGGTTCGTTGATCTCGGCACGGGTTGGTGTGAAGTGATCGATCAGGTCTTCATCCAGATCGGAACGGCCGGTCACTGTCAGCAGTGTACCGTTGAACTGGGTATAAGCCGACTCACGAAAATAATAGGCCCCGCCCGCCGGTTCGTAATCGTCACGGAACAGCACGACCGCAACGGGCGCTTCCATGTCACTGGTATTGTTCTGTCCATCCCGGAAGGGGTTTTCCTGCTCGCTCGAGCCGGACTCGCGCGCCTGTCCGGTCAACCCCATGGCGTCGGTCATGCGCGGCGAGGGCAGACCGAAGAACTGAATGTAGATCAGCAGCGAGAAACAGAGAATGCCCAGCACCGTAAAGTGGTAGGGCAGGCGCCTGTGGTTCTGCTCCATCATCAGCAGTGCGGCAAGTGACAGCACAGCGGCGCAGCCGAACGCCATCAGGATGGAACTGGGGTCGATGCCACGGGTGAGGGCGAAGTCGCCGATGAAGAATGGCCGGTGGATCATGCCCTGGCGATGGGCGGCAAGCGTGATGACAAAGGCAGTGGCGACAAACAGGATTTCCAGTACCCGACCGTAACTCGTGCGATGCGCCAGTGCACGCAGCAATGCCGTCAGGGCGGCGCTGAACAGGAACCACTGCAACACTTCGCCAAGCTCATAGGTCAGCATCGGACTGAGCAGGTTGCCCAGTGTGAGACTGCTGGTCAGCAGATTGCCAAGCAGGATACCCATGCCGAGAATGATCGTCGTGATGATGGCGAGCACGGGCAGCCGCAGATTCTGCAAGGGTGGGCGCTTGATGGTCGAGTCGATCAGAAAGCAGGAGAACAGGCACCCCATGAAGGCAGCGATCGATCCGCTCTGACTGGTCAGGGAAATACTCAATACCCAGTAACTGGAGGCGATGATGGCCGCTCGCAGGCTGGAGGGAAGCAAATGGCTGAGTGCAGAGGGCTGATTCATCGTATGCCTGATTACGTGTCGTTCAGGGTTGGCAAAGACTAAAGTTTGCGTCGATCAAAGCTGTTGCCTTCAAAGGCGTGACCGGTGCGCCGGTTCACTACCAGGGTCGATTCTACAAGTTGACCGAGTTCCGTCAACAAACGGCTCAACTCCGTGCGTGCGGTGCCGTTTTTTGCATTGTCCTGTTCTTCGGTAAGGATCGAGCCGCTGAACAACAAACGCTGCCAGCGACTGGACTCACTCTCCGAGACAAATCCGTCGGTCGCCAGCACGACCGAAAAACGCACGCGAAAACGCGCAATCGTCCCGCGCAGCGCGCTCAGCCACGGTGCCATCTCGGCGCCTGCGAAGACGATGCAGTGGACGCTGCCCTGGGTGCCGAATTGCTGCAGGAAAGCATCCAGACCATAGGCATGAGGGCCCTCGAGGGCTCGCGATTGTGCGATCAGTTCCAAGGCCTGCTCGATGCTGTTCGTGGATTCCATGCTGCCGTCGGCCCCGAAAAGCCAGTCATCTCCCAATGCCCCGGATTCGACCGCCACCCGGGCCACGGCTGCAGCTGCCTCGTCGGAAGGGCTGGAGAGCAGATAGGCCAGTGTACGATTGCTGTGAAACACGCTGCGCTCGGCCAGTCGCACATTCAGATGGCGATTGCGCGCATAGACCTTCCACATGATGTTGCGCACCGAGTCGCCCGGCACATAGGGACGAATTTCCATGCGGTCGCCTTCCGGATTGCCACCGGGGTCGGGTATCCCGTCTTCGGCGGTGAGCGAGCGCAGCAAGGGCAGCACCTTGATGTTGCCGGACTGCGGCAGTGCCAACAGCTCACCTTCCTGCGTGAAGCGCCACGAGAAGCGACTGAAACCAAGGACGTCGCTCACCGTGTAGCGGCGGGTAATGCGATCGGTCTTGCAGCGGCGCTGTGGGATGATTTCTTCCTCCCACTCCAGCTCATCAGCAGACAGTTTGTTGCGACAGCGAATCGCGTCGGGATAGACGATCTCCCAGCTGACGCTGATCAGTGGCAGCCAGGGCATGGTGGGGAGGGTGAAGCCGGTTTCGTTCGGATACCCGGCCTCCACACGGATGCGGGGTGTGCTGCGTCGCAGCAGTGCCTGCATCTCCAGTTTGTGCTGGATCTGATGACGCAGGATCAACCCGCCGAGCAGCACGATGATCGTGGAAAAGCAGACGATGGCCAGTGCGCAGACTGCCAGGGCAAAGACCACCAGATCCATCCGGCCATAACCGAAAAGGCGCAGCGCGATCAGAGCGATCAGCAGAACAGTGACGCCTTGAACGGTGAGGGGGAAGCGATCAACGAGCAGTTGCAGGAATGCCTTCAGACCTCTCATCACCCGCTGTACTCCAGTTGGTTATCAGCTCGTTGGCCAGATGTACGCCATGTAACTCAGGTAGCCAATCAGAAGCACACTGCCTTCCGCGCGACTCAGTCTCTTGCGGGTGATGGCCATCGGCAGCAGTATGACCGCAAACGCGATCATCACGCCATAGTCGATCTGACTGAAGCCGACGCTGGACAGCGGTTTGATGGTCGAAGCGATACCTAGAATGGCAAGGATGTTGAAGATGTTGGAGCCGACGATGTTGCCGATGGCGATGTCGGACTCCTTGCGGATGGCTGCTACCACCGACGTCGCGAGCTCCGGCATGCTGGTGCCGATGGCGACGATGGTCAACCCGATGATAGCTTCGTCCACGTTGAAGATACGTGCCAGTTCTACCGCACTGTTGACGAACAGCATCCCGCCGCCTACCAGTGCCGCAAATCCGATCAGGATCAGCACAATGCAGAACCACGTCTTGTCCTTCAAGGTGGCGACATCGCCCGGCAGGATTTCGACGCTGTCTGCACTCGCATCGTTCTTGGAACTCTGATAGCTGAAATAGACATAGGCGATCAGGCCCGCGACCAGCACCACACCGTTGAGCAGCCCGATTTCCTGATCCAGCGTCAGCAGCCAGATGAAGAAGGATATGCCGATCATCAGGGGGATCTGCTCGCGAATCAGCGAGGGTTGTACCATTATGGGAGAGATCAGTGCGGTGATGCCCAGGATGAGGCCGATGTTGGCGATGTTGGAGCCGATGACATTGCCGAGGGCAATCGAACTGTTGCCGGTGAGGGCGGATTCAACGCTGACTGCAAGCTCCGGGCTGCTGGTGCCAAATGCCACGACGGTCAGACCGATGACAAGGGGGGAGATGCCAAGTCGCAGTGCCAGCGCCGAGCTGCCTCTTACCAGACCTTCTGCACCTACCACGAGAATTACGAGCCCGCTCACAAAATACACCAGCGTCATTAACACGATAATCGTTCCTGCTTGAGAGTTTTCCGGCCGGGCATACTAGCACAAGGAAGTGGCATGAGCGCGAGGCATTCAGGGGAGGGATTTTCCTGCCCGCCTGAGGCAGTGGCGCATGGTTCGGATATTGAATGCGTGCACCAGATGCTCGTAGTTGAGCAGTTGGGGAATTTCGATGATCGCGACCGCCAGCAGCAGCGCGCCGCCGGTCGTGCGACTGTCTTCGACTACCAGCAGATAAAGACTTGCCAGCGTCAGCACCAGGTTGATGACTCCACGTACCCAGCGATGCAGGTAGAAGTGGTGCGCTCCCAGTAGAAACAACCAGTTCAGCAATGCATAGGTGCCAGGACTCTTCAGCGCCGCCTTTTCCAGCCGCGCATACTCCTGCTGTTGGGATTCGCTCAGCAGTGCGACCTGCTCACGCAGATCGGTCTCTTCCAGATTGAGTTCCTTTTCCGAGAACATGTCTATCGCGCCGCATTGAATGGTGGACTTGTCAGGTGGAGCCTTGCGTGGTTGCGCCCCGCTTTTGCCAGAATATCACCGCAAACAGCAGCAGCGCTCCGGCAGCATGATATAGCACTCCGAAGGGATACCACATCATCAGCACCGAGCCGGTCAGCAGCATGGCTGCAGTCAGCGGGTTAAGTGGCTTCTCAAGTCGCCACTGCAACAGCCCGGCTGCAGCATACAAGCCCATACATGACCAGAAGAAGACGCTCAGCCGTTCAGGCCAGGTACCGGTGATCAGAGGAGAATAAGCGAACAGGATGGGCACCAGATACAGGCCTTTTGCCAGCTTCCACGAGGTCATGCCCGTTGCCATGGGTTTGGTGCCTGCGATTCCGGCGGCGGCAAAGGCCGCCAGACAGACCGGAGGCGTGATATTGCTGTCCTGGGATAACCAGAAAATGATGAGGTGAGCGCTGAGCAGCATACCGGCCAGCAGCGCAGGATCGAGCAGTTCGGTACGCAGCAGCTGCCGCATCTCCAGTGGCATTTCCCGCAAGGCGACAACGGGGTCGCCGCCGAACAGTCCGAGCGTGGCACGCACGCTGGCTGGCAGATCTGGAGCCTGCAGTGCCTGCAGCAGATAATCCTGAGCGATCAGATCGTAGATCACTGGCGCGGACAGCGTTGCCAGCACGATATACGCCGCCGTCACGGGCAGACCCATGCCGAGAATCAGCGACGCGAGCGCCACCAGCACCAGCGTGATCAGCAGGCTGCCCTGCGCCCACTCCACGATCATCAACGAGAAGGCATTGCCGACCCCGGTGGTTGTCACGACGTTGATGATGAGCCCCACAGCCACCAGTAACAGGGCAGTGGTGATCATGTTGCGAATGCTGTCCACGCAGGCATCGAAACAGGCCTGCCAGCCCATCGGCGTGGGCGAGAGCCAGGATGCGGCGATGGTGGCGATGATGGCAAATACCGCAGCGAGGATCGCGGTGTAGCCAATCATAAGAGCGCCGACCAATACTCCCAGCGGCAGAATGAAGTGCCAGCCCTCCCTGAACACGGCGCCAACGCTTTCGACGTCGTCAATGCTGTCTGCTGTCAGGCCAAGCCGTTTGGCCTCGATACGCACGAAGAACCCGACAGTCAGAAAGTAAAGCAGTGCCGGCAATACCGACACCGCGACGATCTGGGTGTAGGGCAGATTGGTGTAGCCCGCCATCACGAACGCACCGGCGCCCATGATTGGCGGCATCAGTGCTCCGCCGGTGGAAGCTGCCGCCTCTACGCCTGCGGCAAACTGGGCCGGAAATCCCGAGCGCTTCATCATTGGAATGGTGATGACCCCGGTGGATACCGTGTTGGCTACGGCAGAGCCCGATACCGAGCCCATCAGGCCAGAGCCGACCACTGCCACCAGTCCTGCGCCGCCAGTGAAGCGCCCTGCAAGGCAGCGTGCGAGCCTCACGATGAAGTCGCCCGCGCCGGATTTCAGCAGGAACGACCCGAACAGGATGAACATGAAGACGTAGGTGGTGGAGATGGTTGCCGTGCCGCCGAACATCCCCTCCGCGCTGAAGAAGCTGCGGTACAGCACCGTCTCCATGCTCAGCCCCGGGAAAGAGAACATGCCGGGCACATAACGTCCCAGGAAAAGGATGTAACACAGGGCGATGATAATCAGTGCAGGCGTGAACCAGCCGGACGTGCGTCGCGTGAACTCGATCGCCATCAGGACTGCGATGCCAGAGACCAGATAGTCCGCCGCAATGAACTCTGCTTCTCGGGCATAGAGAGCGTTCTCGAACAGGATCAGATAGACGGGGATCGCCACGGCCACCAATGCCAAGGCAATGTTGATGCTCTGACGCAGCATTCCCGCATTGCCGTCGGCACGCAGGCGTTCGTTGTCAGAGAGTGCGCACAGGGCACAGAAGCCGCCGAAGTGAATGGCTGCGAACCAGAGCTCGGAGAGCGCAGCGAACACATTCGTGTAGACGTGGAAGATGGCAAACAGAAAGGCAGCCCAGCGCAACATCGGAGATTTCATGGTGTCGGCGGCTCCGCTACTGGTCTTGTGACTGGTTTTGTAACTGAACTGGCGATTCGGCCAGTACCAGGTGTTCGGGAATCTCGAGACCACGTTCACGGTAGTAACGCAGTGCACCCGGGTGCAGGGGGGCTGCCAGTCCACGCAGGGCGATATCCAGCCTCATGTCCTTGGTTGCCGCATGAATGTCCTGCATGGTGCCGAGGTTTTCCCATATCATTTTTGTGATGAGATAAACGTGTTCCTCGGGAATGTCCTCGCGCACCACCAGCACATTGGGTGACGCAATCGAGCGCAGGGTTTCGGTCTGGTTGGGATAGGTCCCGGGGGGAAATTCGTACCAGTCCCAGAGCGGATAGCGGCTGTTCAGGGTATCGAGTTCGGCCTGCGAGAAGCTCAGCAGCGTGATGCGATCGCCCAGTTGGGCGAAAGCCTGCGTGATGGCGCTGGCCGGTGCTCCTGCCGGGACATTGATGCCCACCACGTTGCCATCCTGCATGGCATTCGCGGCCGCCTCATAGCCCATGTAGCCGAAGGTCATCGCGCTTTCATAGTCGATGCCGAGTTGTTCCAGTATGTAGCGTCCTGTCTGTTCGGCGCCGGAGTTGCGGGCCCCCAGTACCACGCGCTCGCCTTGCAGTGTCCCGAAGTCGCTCAGCGTGCCATCCTTGACCAGCTCGGTCAGCAGGACGAAATGTTCGACGTTGAACCACATGGCGCCCACGCTGCGCATCTCTGTCTGCGGATTGCGGATTGGTCCTTCCCCGTCCCACGCCCATGCGGCGAACACGCCCTGGATGATGGCGAACTGCGCTTCGTTGTCACGCAACAGCTTCACATTTTCGAGAGACCCGGCAGAGCTGATGGCAGACAACGACACATTGTGTGCAGGCTGCAGTTGGGATTTGGAGATTGTCGCCATCGCGACGCCAATTGGATAGAAGGCCCCACCGACGGTCGCAGTGGCGAGAACATAGGGGCGATTGACGGAGAGCTGGTCAGTGCAGCCGACCATAAAGAGCACTAGGCACAGAGTCAGCATGCGCCTGATGACTGGATTTGCGACGGATACTCTTGAGGTATCTCTGACGGGGGTGTCGTGATTCCACATACTGCAAATGTTCTTCTTGTTGAGCGGAATGTGTTGTTTTACAAGGTATTCCGCTGAGTCTGTCTGCTATCGGGAAGACCTGTTCCGTGGTCTTCAGGAGGCGGTCGATGAAACCATATTTTCCCGGAAAGCACAAACCCCACCACTTGTAGATGCTGCAACGACTGATCCTGTGGGAGCGGGCCTGCCCGCGATTTTGCGGAGTAAGGGCATCCCGGAGCGGCGCGGACTCGTCGCAAGTGGGCACAGGCAGCAGACCGGGATATTCAACAGGAAGCAACGATGTCTTACCCAAAGAACCAGTAGCAAGCAACGATGGCAGTGGTAATGCCAGCCACATCCGCAAGCAGCCCGCAGGTGATTGCATGGCGTGTCTTGCGGATGCCCACGCTGCCGAAATAGACAGCCAGCACGTAGAAAGTGGTTTCCGTGCTGCCCTGCACCGTCGCCGCCACTCGGCCCGCGAAGGAGTCCACTCCGTAGGTGTTGATGGTTTCCAGCATCATGGCCCGCGCGCCGCTGCCACTCAGGGGTTTCATGAAAGCCGTCGGCAGCGCCTCGACAAAACCGGTATCGATGCCCAGACCGGACACCAGTGCACGAATGCCCGACAGCAGAATGTCGAGACAACCGCTGGCGCGGAACACTCCGATGCCGACGAGCATGGCGAGCAGAAAGGGAATGATCTTGATGGCGACATTGAAGCCTTCCTTCGCGCCCTCCACGAACAGCGAATAGCAGTCGAGTCTGCGCTGCACGCCGGAAACCAGAAACAGCACGATGACACTGAACAGCAGCAGGTTGCCGATCAGCGCCGAGCGGCTGGAGAGCAGGTCCGCGGGAAGGCTGACGATCCAGCTCAATGTCGCGGCGAGGAACAGCGCAAACCCCACGAACCATGCGAGTACCACGCGATCAAGCAGCTGCAGTTTCTGCATCCACGCCACGCTGAGCAGACCTACCAGAGTCGAGGCCGACGTCGCCATGAGGATCGGCAGGAACACATCCGCTGGCGAGGCGGCCCCCGCTTGTGCGCGGTACAGGAAGATGGTCACGGGCAACAGAGTCACGGATGACGTGTTCAGCACCAGAAACAGGATCTGGGCATTGGTTGCGGTGTCCTTGTCAGGGTTCAGTTCCTGCAGGTCATTCATGGCCTTGAGCCCCATCGGCGTGGCGGCGTTATCCAGTCCGAGGAAGTTGGCCGCAAGATTCATCGTCACCGAGCCGAGGGCAGGATGGTTCTCCGGGACTTCCGGCATCAGGCGCTTGAACAGCGGTGCCATGATGCGTGCCACCACCGCCATCAGGCCACCGTGTTCGGCGATGCGAAACAGACCGAGCCAGAGTGCCATCAGGCCGATCAGTCCGATGGCAATCTCCACGCTGAGATTAGCCATCTCGAAGGCGGCGGCAACGAGTTCGCTGAACACTTCGGGATTGGTGCCCGACAACCATTGCCAGAGAGCGGCGATGAAGGCGAGGAAGAAAAAGCTGAGCCAGAGGACATTGAGCATGGTGGCGCCATCATACGGGGAAGAGTCGGTCTTTTTCACCATTTTGTGGTGCTGGCGGGGACTGCGCCTGCAGGGCTCGCGAGGTTTGCCAGAAATAACTCCTTTAAGATCATGGGGATGCCGCCAAGCCGTGGGTGGTACGGATTGTGCTGATGCAGAGATAGTCCGCCAGCCGGTTCGGCATTGCGTCAGATCGGGCGATTAGGCCAATGCCGATCTGGCTGGCGGGCTTTCTTGATGACAGGATGTTTGAATCAGGCCAGCGCAGTCTCGAAGATGGCGAGCATGCGGCTCCAGGCACGTTCAGCCTGTGGTTCGTTGTAGACCGCTGAGTCAGGCACGCACCAGCCGTGCATCGCGCCTTCATACACTTCAATCTCTGCTGCCACGCCCGCCGCATCGAAAGCGGCTCGCAGCACGTTCTTGGACTCGGGATCACGCTCGTCATCGTTGGCAGCCACGGCAATCAGCATGTGTGCATCCATGTTGGGGATGCCCAGATGCGGACTGTCAGGGTTGGCCGTGTTCAGACCGCCACCATGGAAGGAACCGCCCGCGCCGATACGATCAGGCAGGGCTGCTGCCGTGCGCATCACGATCGGACCGCCCATGCAGTAACCCATGGTGCCGATCTTGCGGCTGGTGTCCACGGAGGACTGTCGATCCAGCCACGCGACAAAGGCGTTGGCATCGGTGACATGAGTGGTGGCATTGAGTTGGCCGGCCATGGGACGCACGATGGCTGCTATCGCCGGGTCTGCGAAGCTGGCGCCTTCACCCACGACAGGTGAACGGGCGCTGCGATAGAACGGGTTTACCACCAGCACGGAGTAACCGGACTGCGCCATGCGCTTGCCCATGGCACGGAAGGCGGGGCGCAGACCGAGGATGTCCGGCCAGATCAGCACGGCGGCATGAGCGCCAGCGGCAGGATGGACGAAGTAGCAGTCGGCGGTGCCATCAGGGGTCTGGATCTCGACATCCATTTCCATTACATCCTGAGCGTGCAGCACGGAGGGGAGCATCGCCATCATCGCAGCACCGGCACTGAGTTTGCCGAACTGGCGACGGCTCATTTTGCGGGCCATCTTCAGATACGCTTCGTTCTCTTCATTGGTATGGTTGTCACACATTCTTGTCGTTCTCCTGGGACGGGTGGTTTGAATTGTTATACCGGGGCAACGCGGGTTCTCTTCCCCTGCATCCTGCGGGGCAGTGGAATGCAGTGTAGGATAAAGCGGCTGGTGAAAGCACCTGGAATATGTGTTCCTCAGGCATTCCCTTCCCGGCTTGTTTTCTGGCGCATCAATGATTCAAGGTTGCCGCCAGCGACGCCAGAATCTTCGTCCAGCCTTCCCGTGCAAGCTCCTCGTACTCCGCCCACTGCGGATTCATCTCTGTCGTCAGGGTCAGGTCGCAACCACGGCTCAAGGGCGTTATCTCAACGGTCACCAGATCCACGTCAGAGGAGAAGGCGGGAATGCCGAAGGTGAAGACGAGGCGATGGGGGCGATCGATCGTCAGGTAGGTGCCGGTGTGTTCCACCTCACCCTCGGGGCGGCGATCGGTCATCACGAAACCCCCGCCCACCCTGGGATCAATCTCGCATTTCACCATCGTGCCTGTCTCCGTCGCGAACATGAATTTCGCCGCTGCCTTCACGTCCAGCCAGGCGTCGAAGACCCGCTCGGCAGATTGCTGGAATGACTGCTTTACCACAATGACGATAGGTGAGGCGTCGGTCATGGTCGTGTTCTCCTTTCCGAGTGTAGATCTGATGTGGTTCTGGTGCGGCTGATGGACATCACTGTCGAGAGATTCTATCCTTCCCGCTCCCTGAAGTCGCCCGGTGTTCTCAATCTCAGTCTATGCATCCATCCTTGCGGTCCGTGAAGAGTCTGGTCGTGCGCTGCCCCAACTGGGTCGGCGACATTGTCATGGCTACCCCAGTATTCGAATGCCTGCGCAGCAATTTTCCCGATGCCGTCATCACGGCATGCATACGGCCCTACGCGCGCGGAATTCTGCAGGATGCCCCCTGGTTTGATCACATCGTTCCCTGCCAGGACAAGAACCTGAAGGGGCTGCGTCAGCTACGCGCCGCGCTGCAACCGCTCAAGCCCGATGCTGGCATTCTGCTGACCAACACCACACATTCTTTCCTCAGTTTCAAGTTTGCCGGTGTGCCGAATATCTACGGATATCGTCGCAATCTGCGCAAATATTTTCTCGCCGATGGTCCAGAGCCGCAGCGCGAAGGTGGCAAGTACAAACCTCTGCCGATGCAGGAATACTATCTGGAGCTGTGTCGCTATCTTGGACTTGCGCTGCCGGACAAGCCTCATTGCAGGTTGCATCTCTCTGCCGCACTGAATGAAAGCGGCCTGGCACGTCTGCAACGCTGGGGAGTGGCTGAAGGCGACATGGTCGTTGGTCTGAATCCCGGAGCCAGTTTTGGCTCGTCCAAATGCTGGCCCGCAGAATACTTCGCCCGCCTTGCTGAATTGTTGCAGGAGACTCTGCACTGCAAGGTGCTGTTGCTGGTGGGGCCGGGTGAGGAGGGGATTGCTCAGCGCATCGTTGAGGCCAGTCGTGCGACGATCATCAATACAGGCACCGAGAGAGTCGATCTTGCCGACCTCAAGCCACTGATCAAGCGCTGCGATCTCCTGATTACCAATGACACCGGTCCGCGCCATTACGCGGCCGCGTTCGAGGTGCCCCATATCGTGCTGATGGGGCCTACCAACGCGTTGTACACCGCCTCGAATCTGGAGAATTCCAGAGTGTTGCAGCGCGACTTGCCCTGCGTGCCCTGCCACAAGAAAATCTGTCCACTGAGACATCACGCCTGCATGCGCGAGATCACTCCCGAGACTGTCATGATGGAGGTGCAGGCGATGCTGCAGCCAACATCGGTGCGTTTCCACGGATAGTCTGCGTGCCTTCACAGAGCGAGCGATTGCTCTGTCAATCATGTTCCTGCCATTAAATGTGTGTCCTGCCTCCTATTATTTTTTTGAAGAAATATAGCGAACGTTCGGCTCCGTCATTTCTTTTGTATGACTCTTGTTGCCTCATGTAATTGCTGTGTCCTTATGTCAATTTTCAGGGTTGACCTGACTCCTTATTATGTAGAGAATCTGGCCAACAAAAAAAATGACATCAGGTACCATTAATGCATCATTCGCCAGAACACACTGTATTTTCCTCAGAAATATCTCTCTCTTTATCGCCATTCATGAGTGCTCGTGGGCTTTTTAACAGCCTTTCAGTCGGCTCAATCTCCTTTGTTTACATAAAGAATTTCGTCACGCATTCGTTTCTTTTCATAGCATAAACATTCACTGCATAAAGGGGGCGTGTCTACCTTTTTGGAAGGACCCATCTGATCGTGATGCCAAAGGAGGATGTTGCAAGGTATCAACTGCTCGACAATAACTACAACAAAGCAAAAAGGAGAGATATTAATGCTATTCCCGCATAGAGGTAACAGGAAGCGTCATCTGCGCAACATGATTCGGCTCGGAATCGCGATGACCCTGAGTACGCCAGCTGTCTTGATGGCACAGGCGGCCGAAGATCCCGAGGTCGAAGAAGTCGTCGTCACGGGCTCCTATATTCGCAACAGCGCCTTTGCGCAGAATTCACCGGTGGCCACCATCAACCAGGACGATCTCTACCAGTCTGGTGCGCCGAGCATGGCGAACTACATTCGTGACCTGAGCTTCACCCAAAACACCAATACAGTACAGAACGTACTGGGCAGTGCCTCCGGTGACCAGAGCGGCGTCGGTACCACCTTCAACCTGCGTGGTCTTGGCGAGAACAGCACGCTGACCATGATGGATGGCGTACGTAGCGTAGACAACTCCGTTACTGCCCTGATTCCCGATATTGCCATCGCTCGTGTTGAAGTGGTGCTCGATGGTGGTTCAGCTCTTTACGGCTCCGACGCGGTAGCGGGCGTGGTCAACATGATTCCGATAAAGGAATTTGATGGCATCCGCGTGCGTGCGTACTACCAGACGCCTGAAGAGGGCGGCATGGAAGAGGGCAACCTGTCCCTTCTGTGGGGCAAGAGCTTCAACAACGGCGTCAACTACGTCGGTGCCTTCGATGCCAGAAAGCGTACGCATCTGGGCATGTATGAGCGTCCCCGTGAGTGGGAGATGGCGGATGGTTCGTCCGGCTCAGGCAACCCAGGCACTTACCGTCGCATCAACGGTGCGAATCCGGTCCTCGGTGGGCAGCACGGCGGCACCATGTCTGGCGGCAATCTGCCTGACCCGAGCTGTGGCACATTCAATCAGGGACTCGAGGATCGCACCCAGCGTGGCAGCATCCCCAGTGGTATCGTCAGAGGTACCACCTGCTGGTACAACTACACCAGTACCTACCCCTATTCACGAGGCATGAACGAATACAACCTTTACCAGAACCTGACCTGGGAGGCCAACGACTGGTTGCAGCTCGAGGCGACCGGCAACTGGAACTACCTGCTGGACGAAAGTACACGAGGCGTGGTCACGGCTCTCAACCCCAACAACCGTACCGTGCTCTACATTCCGCAGAGCCATCCGGCCAACACCTTCGGATTTGACGTTGTGCCTTACCTGTGGCGTCCTGCTGCGGGTCTGGGCACCATGCCGGACTGGATCAGCGAATTCGGTGAGACAAAGGGTGGGGTCGATACCAGCTCCAACCGTATCAAGTTGGGCGCGCGGTTTGACATCAGCGATACCTGGACCGGCTACAGCTATTACTCCCGTCAGGAGCGCAAGGTCTGGTCGCGTCAGATGCGCAACAACATGAACCTGAAGAAGTTGCAGCAGGCGCTGATGGGCAAGGGTGGGGTCAACAACGACCTGTGGTTCAACCCCTTCGGGTCCGCAGATCCACGCTCTCCTCTGTATGTCGAGGGTGTCACCAACAACAGCCCCGAGATCATGGCCTGGATGTGGGATGACATCAGTCTGACCACCGACCGCGACTACCTGGACATCGCTGAAATCACCGTCACGGGTGAACTGTTCAATCTGCCAGCGGGTGCCGTGTCGATGGCGACCGGTTACCAGTGGCGAGATACCGCCGTGGAAGATTTCGCGCATCCTCTCTCTGCGGTCGGCAATAACTACAACGTGGATATCACCACACCGGTTCGCAAGGACGCCGAGTACTTCAGTCAGGTACGTGCGGTATTCCTCGAAATGGAAGTGCCTATCCTGGAGAGCCTGACGGCACAGGGCGCGGTACGTCACGAGCAGTTCACCGACTTCGGTCTGGAGTCCACCACGCCGAAAGTCGCTCTGCGCTGGGAAGCAATGGATGGTCTGGCACTGCGTGCGTCATGGGGTGAGAGCTTCCTGGCACCAACGCCGGAACAGGCCCGTCCGTTCATTCCGAACGAGCTGTGTGGCGAAGCCTTCTCCGGTAACGATCCGTTCTTCAATGCTTCTTTGATCGGTTCTTCAACCTGTCAGGCCGGTAACCCGAACCTGGCACCTGAGACCTCGACCATCAAGAACTTCGGCTTCACGTATGAAGGCATTGAAGATCTGAGCATCAGCATGGACTACCAGAGCGTGAGCTATGTGGATCGTATCCGCACTCTGGACGACACGGATACCGTATATGACCAGTTCCGCGAATTCCTGGGAGCTACAGGTCGCACGGAAGCCACCTTCAACCCGAGCAATCCTTCTGATCGTGCAGCGGCTACTGCCTACCTGCGCAGCATCGCTGGCCCGAACAATCCGGTACAGCGAGATCCTTCAAACATGGCGGTGGATACCATCTTCCGTCAGGCGCAGAACATTGCGTCCGTGTACATCGATCTGCTTGATGCCAAAGCCCGTTATACCTACGATGCGGGTGACTGGGGTACGTTCACGACCACTCTGGAAGCGTCCTACTACTTGAACTACGAGTACGAGGACAACACAGGTGCGCTGGTCGATGCGCTGGGCATGCAGAACGCCCAGACCGGTATCGTGCCGCCACTGCCGGACGTGAAGGGCAGTCTGCGTGTGAATTGGTTCAAGAACAATCACAGTGGCAGCCTGTCTGCGAACTATCGCAGTGGCGTGTTGTTCGACGACCGTCCGGTAGACCGTTACGGCGACGGCTGGTTGGCAATGGTGGATCGCAAGATCGACGCCGAGACCATCACCAACGCGCAGTACTCGTACACGTTTGACCAGTACCTGGACAGCACGATCACGCTGAGCGCCGGCGTGAGCAATTTGTTCGACGTCAGGCCACAGCGTTTCCCGATCATCGGCGGTTTCGAATCCCGTCTGTCAACTCCCTGGGGTCGTCAGGTGTGGGTGTCGCTGGATTGGCAGCCAGGTGCGTGACAATCACATGAGCTGAGTTTCAGTTCATGAGGAGATGAAAAAGACGGCCCGGGAAGAAATTTCCGGGCCGTCTTTTTTTCGAAAAATTATTGAATGACAACCGGCACTCCATTGCCGCTGAATACCAGTTCGCCTGAGGATGCCACCGAGTAGGCAAAGTACACAGTCAACGACACGGACGGAAATCCGAGACTGCCAAAAGACAGATCGCGGAATGCGGTGAGCTCCTCGACCGATTGCAGAGCCCGCGGTTGCACTGTGCCAAGCAGCGTTGCTGGATTGCCATCCCAGGGCACATAAGCCCCACTGGAATTCACTTGAAAGAACCCCACTCCCGCAGCGTTTATCACGATGTGGGTCGTTCCTGTGCGCCCGACGTGAGCCGGGTCCACGTTGATGCTGGTCACGAGGCTCAATGCATCCGCTGGGGAGTACTGCGTGCCGAACGATGTCGCCAATCCGGCGGCCCCTCCCGTACGAATCACGCCCCCGCTCATGGTGGCACTGGTACTGGCGCCGCTGCCAGTGGCCACGCTGAGCGCAGGGCGCGTCCCGACATAGCGAGCAATCTGGAAACGTGTGGTCTTGAGTGCCAGTACCGCATTCGCGCCGCTGGTGGTATCGGACTGGGGCACGCCGCAGGCCTGTCCCTTGCAGGTGTTACTGGCGGGGTTGGAGAACACAGGCAACCCCTCGGAATCGGGGAAGTGGGTGTCATAAGCCATGATCGTGCGGAACAGGCCGTTCACGCCGTGTCCGAGCGCCCACGGAAACGTGCCTCCGTTACCTTCCACGCGCGAATGGGCCAGCCCCATGAGATGGCCCAGCTCGTGGGCGAGCGTCTGGACATCACACTCTGCATCCCGCTGCGCATTCACACCCGGCATGAAGAGTGCCGTGTAGATGCCACGCACGCCTGCGCGGGTAAGATCGCCAAGCGCCCCGAAGCCACCACTCTGTGCTATGCCGCAGGCGTCACCGGAGGAAAAGATTCCGTCGATCAGCACGACGAGGTCGGCCCCGGAGGTCGCCCGGTAATAATCCAGATCCTGGAAGGGCGCGGTCTTTTTCGCCATCGCATCGAGTGCTTCTTCCACGCCATTGGTCACGGTGTAATTGACCTGTCGGTACGCCACTGGACGAAACGTCAAACCTGTTCCTGAGGTCGCATACATGTCATTGGTTTGCTGCACCAGCTGATTTATTTCCAGCAATGGGTTGCTGGTGGCAATGTCATTGACGTACCTGGGCGTGTAGAGGAAGAGCAGGTCGATGTTGACATTGCTGCCCTCCGCAGGGCCCGATGCGTTGCTGTTTGCGTTGGTGCCCAGCAGGGCTTCGTTGAAGTCGCTGATGCCATCGTTGTCAGTGTCCTTCAGCACATCGTTGGCGACAAGAACGAACTCGTCATCGCGCGCGTTACCGAGAATCACCGTGCTGGGCACTTCGGTCAGTGAGGAGGTTGTCATGCGCACGTGGTACTCGATACTGAGCGTGGCACCGGCGGCCAGGTTGGTGACCGGGCAATGCAGTTCCCTCGCAGGGCCGTTGTTGTACTGCACTGTGGTGACGCTGCAGCCGGCAGAGCTGTCGAGGTACTCGGCGAGATCGAGTGTGAAGATGACTTTCAGTATTTCACCGGAGATCGTGGCGTTGCTCTGATTGGTGACGCGCACTGTGACGTCGAGCGTTTCCCCTACCAGCAACGTGCTGGCAGACAGCACCTGTTCGATGGTGACATCGCTGCTGTTGACCTCCAGCACGCTGCCTGTCCCCCGGTCGTGTCCGGTATCCAGTGGGATGGATCTAAAGGCATCCGACTCCTGAAAGAGATAACCCACGAAGTTCTGACCCTCGCGTCGCGCCTGCAGCCGGAACTTGCCGCTCGGAGCATAGAGCGTGGCCAGCAGGGCATCGGTGCCGCGCGTCAGAGACAGGATGTATGGCCCATCGTTGTCGATCAGCCGTGCACGCACGCCAAGATCGCCCCCCGGGAATTGCTGTGTCTGTTCGATTCGGTACTGCAGCGCTGAGCCGTCGTGTAGAGTCAGAGTCAGTTGCATGTCAGTCGCGAGGGCGGACAGCACCGATCCCGACACGGTGACGGCCAGCGGATTTATCGCATTGGCTGGCAGCTCTACCGGCGATGAAGTCGGGGTAGAATCATCCCCAAGCCGCCATAACGGCTGCGCCTGGCTCGTTGAGGAAAGCAAAAGCACGAGCAGACTTGCAACAAGCAGCCATGGGCGCATGGGGGTTCTCCTTGGGGATCTTTCAGATGAACAAGAAAAAAAGCGATGTGAGGCCGGAAGACTTCACATCGCTTTCATTTCCGGCGTTTGCCAGGAGTGTATCAGAAGGAGCCGTTGATTTTCAGCGACAGCACTCGTCCCGAGCCGCCGCACTGATCCTCGATCTCCTCCAGCACGCCCGCGCTGATATGGCCAACAAAACGCTGACGCTCACGGCACTGGAGATTGTCGGTGGCATTGCGGGCATCGAAGCGGAACGTGATGCCGTTGAAGCGGATGAACTCCACGAACGCCATCACCATCGGATCGCCCGAGGTCATTTCGATGTCGTCGATATCGTAACGCTTGATATTGCCGTCGAAGCGATTGTTCCAGCTCAAACCCCAGTTCATGTTGTAGCGGGGAACGTCATGGCGGAAGCCCATGTCGAGACGGCCGCGTTCATAATTGGTGAAGCGTCGATCGATGCCCAGGAAGGGATCTTCGATCTCGGAATCTCGCACCTGGAAGTTGGCCGTTACCAACAGATTCGGCATGTTGATCATCTTCATGCGGATGCTGGACCTGACGGAGAACTGCCACATGTCACCGGTTCCGATGTTGCCGTTGGCTGACTCCAGATTGGTCGGGCTGCTGCTGACGTCGATGCGCTCGATCTTGTCGTAGTGGCGCATGAAGTTGATGGTGGCTGTCACCACGCCAATGTCATCGGGCAGGCGATATTCTGCATCCAGGTCAGCGTTGATGAAGGTCTCGGGTTCCAGGTTCGAGTTACCCGCCTGAGTGTTCTCATCGTTGTCCTGATTGTCACTGGCAGCCACGAAATCGGAGAAGCTGAGCTGACGCACGTTGTACTCGGCCATGGCGCGCAATTGGAAGTTGCTGGTGATGTCGAAGCGGTAATCCACTTTCGGCTTCCAGAAGTCGAAGCTGCGCTGATTGTAGACATCGCCCGTCTGGGTGATCTCGGAGGTCTCCCATACCAGCGTGCTTTCCAGCGACATGCGTGGGTTGATCTGCCAGTTGTGTACCGCGAACGGTTCGTAACGGATCTCTTCCACCATGGAGTTGGCGTTGGAGACAACCTGGGGCACCAGACCTCCATACGCTGCCGAAGGGGTTCCGGTGCTGCTTGCCAGACCCAGGCGCAGATTCGAATCCAGAATGGTCTGGGCGCGCTCGACGCCGAACTCGATGTCCTGACCGTCGAACAGTCCCATGGTGTAGGACGAGCGGACGATGCGCTCCTTGCTCACGCTGCCGCTGTCGAGAAACAGATTCTTGGTCTCGGAGCCGTCGGCATTGACGCGGTAGCGTTCGCGGATGCTGCTGCCGTCGTTCTCGTTGGTGATGAACAGGGCCTTGAAGCGGCTGCCATTGGCGGTCAGATACTCGTAGTCTCCGCCGATCTCCCAGTTGTCGCGCTCGCCCGGAATCTCTTCGCGCTCATAGGACAGCGTTCTGGGGTTGACCCGCAGATTCGTCGTCACGCGGGAGACATCGGTGGGGTTGTCGTTCTGGCCGTAGAGACCGTTGAGGCGCACACTGCTGTTGGGCGTCAGTTCATAGCTGAGGTTGGTGGAATACTGGTAGGACGTCTGCTCGCGGATACGATCTTCACGCACTTCGTCGTTGTCCGAGAAGTCACCCAGCACGCTGTTTTCCTTGCTGATGTAGTGATCGTAACGCGGCTCGGCCTGGGCGCTGAACAGATAGGTCAGGGCTCCGGTCTGGCCGCTCACGGATACCGAACCGCCGGGCTGGGTTTCATGATCGGCGTAGCGATCCATATTGGCTTCCCAGGATATGCTGGTGCTGGAGAGCTCCTCGAACAGCACCACGTTGATGACCTGGCTGCTGCCGCGCACGTCCAGCGCGCCGGAGGTGCCGCGAATGATCTCGATGCGATCGACCTGGTCCGCGTTGATGCGGGTCAGCATGCCTCGCGTGTCGTTGTTCTTGCCAGCGGAGCGCTTGCCGTTGATCAAAACCTGATCACCACCACCCCCGCCAAGGCCGCGACCGCCGCCACCAGGGTTCCCGCCGCCGCCTCCCGGACCGCCACCGCCGCCACCCGTGGCAGAGCCGACACCTGGAATTCTGTTCAGCATGTCCTGCGCGGTAAGCGGGGCGTACTCGCTGAAGTAAGTGGCCGGATAGACCACGGTGGAATCATTCTCGGTGGTTTCCTGCGCGGAAATCGGTGCAGAGGACAGTGAAGAGAGGCTCAGGATCAGCACGAGCGCCGAGAGCGTCACTGGGGTGTGGCGGGGTGTTCTAGTCATTGTGTATCCCTTTATCTGATCGAATCCGGCCGGATTCTAACGGAACGAGCGAGCAACAACTGTGACAAATTGTGCTCAGGTCGTCTTGATGATTTCGACCGGGCGCTCGTAGATGTCCTTGCGCTTGTCGTAAAGGGGGATGGTGGTGCCACTGAGTCGATTGCTCACCAGATCCTGCAGGTCAAGATCGGCAACGATGATCTGCTCGATGTTCGGTGTTCCCTCGGCTGCGATACCATCGCGGGCAAAGGAAAAATCCGATGGCGTGATGATGCTTGCCTGTCCGTAATGCATGCCCAGTCCTTCCACGGGAAGGTTGCCTACCGTGCTTGTCATGACCACGAAAACCTGATTCTCGATGGCGCGTGCGTGGCAACAGTAGCGTACGCGCAGGAAACCCTGTCTGTCGTCGGTGCACGACGGCACCATGAGGATGTCGGCACCCGCCTCGCAAACCATGCGTGCCAGTTCTGGAAACTCGATGTCGTAGCAGATGAGGATGGCAATCTTGCCAAAGGGGGTCTCGAACAGGTGCAGTTTTTCACCGGCGTCAGTGTTCCACTTTTCCCTCTCCCAGCGCGTGCGGTGAATCTTGTCCTGCTCGAAGATCTTTCCCTCGGGCGTGAAGTAATAGGCGGTATTCAACAGTCGTCCATTTTCATGCAGCGTGGGGTGACTCCCACCAATCAGATGGACGTTCCACTGAGCTGCGAGCTCCTGCATCAGATCCTTGTAGCGACGCGTGTAGTCATTCATGTTGCGGACTGACGTACGAACATCTGTGGTGTCCATGAAGGACAGCAGTTGCGTCGTGAAAATCTCGGGCAACAGCACGAACTGCGGTTTGTAATCTCCCGCTGCCTTCATGATGAAACGGACCTGATTCTCGAATCCCGACCAGTCGTTGATCTGACGAAGCAGGTACTGCACTGCCGCAATGCGTACAATCACTGGAATGTATCCTCCGAGGTATTGACAGGAGTGTTGACTGGCAGATCCGGATTGTAATCAGGATTCAGCCAGACGATGAGTGAAGCGTAACCGCAGGACTCGATGTCCTCGGGAATGTAATTTTCCATGACGCCACAGTAGCTGAAACCCTCGCGTAGCTGAAAACTCAGCACGGGATCGGTGAAGTCTCCCCAGATGACTTTCTGGGCGTAGAACTCTGCCGTCATGTCGTCAGCGTGGCGGTGATAGCCAGGCAGTCGCCCACAGGCGATGACGCGTTTCAGATTCATGCGGCGACATAATGTGCGCCGAGCTTCGTACAGCAGGTGACCAACGCCCTGTCCCTGTGACTCTGGATCAACGAACACTTCGACGCCGTAAAGAGTGCGACCGAGCGGGTTGTGGTTCTCGAATGTCCCCGCGCTGGTGATTTCCCTCCAGCTGTGTGGCTCCGCCCAATCATCCCAGGACACCATGATGGAGCTTGCACAGCCCAGCAGGCCATCGACATTCTCGGCCACAATCTGACCGTGAGGAAACGCTTCCAGTTGCTCGCGAAGCTTGCGTTCGTTCCATGGAGGAATGGTTGGATAGATGTGTTTCTGCAATGAGATGAGTGCGGGAATGTCCTCCGGTCGCGTTTGTCGAACGCTGATTTCGCCCATGAATTTCATCCTTTCTTGCCTTGGTACTGGTTCGACTATAGGTATTCGTGCTGGAAAAGTCGACCGTTGATTACTTTGATCGCCCACCGCCTGCGTTTTGATTTCCCAATTTCGGCTATGCGAGTAAGATGGCGACCACTCGAGCTCATCCTCTCCGTCGCAGGAAAAATGCGCAATGACTCACCCCCCGCGGGAAAGCATCTGGCAGCACCGGAATTTCGTGATTCTGGTCTCCACCGGCTTTCTTCTCAGCTTTGGCGCGCGCGTCTACGAACTGGCGCTGCCATTGATCATCTACGAACTCACGCAATCCTCCGTTGCCATGGGCATCATGCGGGCGATCCAGTTCCTGCCCATCTTTCTGTTTGGCATGATCATTGGCGTGTTCGTTGATCGAGCGGACAAGAAACGCTGGATGCTGACCATGGTCAGTGCACAAACCGTGCTGCTGTTTGCATTGTATTTCCGAACGCGGAGTGGTCACGTGAGCGCGGAGCTTTTCTACGTCGCGGGATTCTTTCTCATGCTGCTCAGCTACGCTTATGTGAATGCGAGAATCAGCAGCGTGAAGTGGGCTCTGCCTACATCCATGCTGACCTCTGCCAATGCCAAGTTCACTTTTGTGCAGACTCTGATGCAGGTGATGGGGCCTGCGATCTCGGGAGCGATTCTCTTTCTTTCCAGTCTCTACCTCGGCTTGCTCATCACTGCAGTGATCTATCTGCTGGCATTGCTGGTACTGGCAAGACTGCAATTGCAAGAAGCACCACGCAGCACACTTCCGACAAGTTTTCGCAGTGAGCTGCGTGAGGGCTGGTCTGCACTGCGAGAGAACAAGGCGCTGTGGGTCATGACCTGGTTCGTGGTGTTCTTCAACGCCAGCAGCGCGAGCTACGAACTGATGGTGATCTTCTATGTGAAGGACGAGTTGCAGTGGAGTACTGCGCAGGTGGGTATCGTACTTTCCTGTGCAGGGATTGGTGGTTTACTCGGCAGTGTGCTGACCGAACGCATTCGCATGGCGATCGGCATTGGTGCGAGTCTGGCATTGAGTCTTGTCGTGCTGGGCGTAACGTATTCGCTCACAGGATTTCACAGCTCCGCCTATACCGTGGGCGTGGCCATGTTCGGTTTCGGTTTCATGACCACGATGCAGAACATCTGCATCTGGGCGTATCGTCACGAGACGACATCTGCGCCATTGATCGGGCGTGTCAGTGGCATGACTGGTGCGATCTTCAAGATTGGGGTGCCACTTGCGCTGGTTGGCGCGGGTCTTCTCGCCGAAGTGGCCGGTGCACGCGCGGTATTTGTAGTGTGTGGCATCGTGCAAGCGCTGGTATTCCTTGTCTTCTATCGCACATCGCTGATGCGGGTGCGTTGATCACAGAGCGAATCTGATGTGTGAATTACATCATGAAAGAGAGCCTCGTTTGTGACGCTGCAGTGTCATCTGCCTAGACTCCGGTTGCAGTTCGAAACAGTTCGAACATCAACAAGGCAACATCAAGGAGAGCACTATGAAGCTATATCAATCCGTACTTGCAGGGGTATTGCTGATGCCTGTCGGGGCGATGGCTCAGGAAGGACTGAGTTATACCTGGCTGGAACTGGACTACGTCAATCTGGATATCGACCGTGTAGGTGACGATGGCAACATCGCGGACGATTTCGACAATGGCGGTGGATTCGGAGCTCAGGGGTCAGTGGCGATCAGTGACAACCTGTTCCTGTTTGCCAACTACTCCGATACAGAAGCAGATGCCAATTTCATCAACGATGCGGGCCAGTTTGTGCCTGCTGACACCGACATCAAGAAAATCGATCTGGGTCTCGGGTTTCACACGGCGATTTCCACCAGCACCGACCTCGTGTTCACAGGCGCCTACACTGACACCGATCGCGACAGGTTCCGCTTTGGTGCGACAGGCGATGAATCCCTCGACGATCTCAACGACGATGGCTCTGACGGCTATTTCGTGGATGGGGCGTTGCGCTCACAACTCACTCCATGGCTCGAAGGGAGCCTGGGCGCCCGTTATACCGACATCGAGGACGTCGATGGCGTCAGCGTTATCGGTAACCTGTTGTTCGAACTGACCCCTGCGCTCAGTCTCAATCTGGGCGTGGATGCCGGTGACGAGCTGCGCACTTGGGTTGCCGGTGTGCGCCTGAGCTTCTGATCAACATGGAATACAGATCGTAGAAGCCGAATGACAAAAGAGGTCGGAGAGAGACACACACGCGGTCACTCTCCGACCTCTTTGCATTGGTGTCCTGTATGATTCTTCCATCCTCAAACAAGAATCATCAGGAGATGATCATGCGAAGACTGCTTCTGCCCGCGTTTACCCTGTTGTTTGCGACGCATTTGTTCGCTCAGTCCACACTCCCTGCCGTGGATGTCACGGCTGCCGACATCAAGGCCTTCATCGACGCGCTGCCGAAGGACGCGATAAGCGACCGGCCCATCCGGGTGGTGAATGTGGGCAATGCCAAGGCAGGTGTGTACGGCGTATTCCGCCCGCAGACGATGCCGGGCGACGCCATTCGTCACGACACCAGCGTCACGGAGATCTATTACATGCTGGAGGGCAGCGGCACGCTGGTGACCGGGGGCACGATTGCCGAGGAGCGCAGCACCGGCTTGAGCCCCAACACCAATCGACCCAACTTTGCGGGCAGTCGGATCGAGGGAGGTGTGGCACGCAAGCTGGTGGCGGGCGATGTGGTGATCATTCCGCCGAATGTTCCGCACTGGTGGAGCAGTCTCGATTCCGATATCCGCTACCTGATCTTCAGGCCGGACCCGGAAGGGTTGCAACCGGAGAGGTAGTCGACCCGGCAATTGCACGCGGCGAGTTGTCTTCCGCCGCTCGACCATGGACTTGGTTTCCTTCGCCCCGTATATTGGCCGCAAACAACAAGAACCCGCCGGTCGGGAAGGACCTCCGTCATGCTCAAACGCACACTCGCAATCCTTGCACTAGGCTCCGCTGTGGCCATCGGTGTCAGCGCCCAGACAAATTCTTCCGCGCCTGCTCTGTACGTCAAGGGTGCCGACATTGCCGCGCTGTTGCAGCAATCGCTGACCGAGCGACCCGCAATGGGCGCCTCGCTCATTACCACGAGCGATCATTACCGCATCAATCTCATCACCCGCACGGAAGCCCACGGCGCCATTGTTCACAGACCTGGCACCGAGCTGCACTACATCGTGGAGGGTTCCGGCGTGCTGACTACCGGTGGCACAGTCAATCGTCCTGCGGATGGTGGCCCGGCAACGAGCGAAGGTGGTGTGTCCCAGCGCGTGACCAAGGGTGATGCCATCCTGATCCCCGAGGGAACGCCGCATCATTACACCGAGGTGGATGGCGCGATCACCTACCTCGAAGTCAGGTTCAATGTGCCGGTAGAATGAATGTGGGGGCCTGCCTGCAGGCGAATAGCCCCGCCAGCTGTCATCAGAGCTAAACTATTCCCACTTTGCAGCCGACCAACCATTACAACAATCGACTGAGACGAGATATCCATCCCATGCCGCCATCGTCCCGCCGCGCGCTTTTGCCAGCCGCCACGCTGTTTGTTTGTCTGTTTGTCAACGTCCCATCGGTCATCGCCCAGTCGACGGCTGACTTTCACATCCCCCGCGTCAGCACAGCTCCGGTTATCGATGGTGATGTCGGGAGTGCTGAATGGGGTCAGGCCACGCGTGTGACGCTGGGTCTGGAAACTTCACCCTCGGAAAATATCCCTGCCAGCGTGGCAACGGAAGCTTTCATCATGGAGGATGGTGAGTATCTCTACGTTGCCTTCATTGCCGAAGATCCGAATCCGGAGCAGATTCGAGCCTTCTATCGTGATCGCGATTCGATTGGCGGCAGTGACTACGTGGGCGTAGCGCTCGACACTTTCAATGACGAAGCCCGTTCG
>Ga0155965_1056_pt15 | contig 26603 bp, 33 predicted proteins | sample RifCSPlowO2_02_FD_107619 | JGI IMG/M metagenome (GOLD analysis project Ga0155965, IMG submission 107619) | Gammaproteobacteria bacterium RIFCSPLOWO2_02_FULL_57_10
ATGAAAGCCTGCGAAAGCAGGCTTTTTTTTTGGCAGGAGTATTTGGTGCGCCTGACTTAGAAAGAACATGTGTTCGACCGATTGCATCGCAATCGGGACAGCGAAGCTGCCCGTAGGGTGAGGTATTTGGCTTAGCCAAATACCGAATCAATCATGCCGGACTCGCAGCGCCTGCAAATCCTGATATCCACTTGCCCCAATAGATATCTGTAGGGATGCCGACCAATTCATTTGGCCAGCTTCAGGTGAATTGAGATGTCAATTAATTCAGGGTAGGTTCAGTCCGTCTGCATCGCATTTTTATGCAATTAGTTTCCGTTATATCCGTACTCTCTAGAAAATAACTTACGTTTCCATAAGACTTCTTTTGCTATGACTTCTTCTTTAGGCGAAGTAAATGGCAGAATCTCTAAAATTGAAAACTTAAAATATTTTTCAAAATAAGTCGCGCTTTTATCTGTGAAAAGAACAACTAATTCTTCGTTATTGCCGTGATAGTTGTGCACGTAGCTCTTCCATCTTCCCCAAATTCCTTCAGACCCATATGCTGACCCGACATAGTGCTTACCTGTTTTTTCATCAGAAAGTAAGTAAATGCCGTTAACTGAACTTAGTGCCGCTCTCCAATCATTTAGATCATTTTTTACAATAAGTTCTATTGCGCTGAAGCTATGGTTAATCTTCTCAAACGAAGAGAATGGTTCACCTTTAAATTTGTGTTCGTACATTCCGGCGATTACAGAGTTACTACATACATAACTAGGCTTGAAAACTGTTGCCCTTTTATTCTCGCCGTGAACCTTTAACACCAATCTCCCGATAAGCTCACTATATCTATCGATGAGTTCAACTCTATACTGTTTTGATTCCCTGCTCTTTATTTCAAATATCCCGCCAAATAGGAATCTTTCGCCAGAAATTTGGGCAAATGTGACTATTAGATCTTTGGTGAATCTCTCTTTTGCGGTACCTCGATAAAGCTGCCACCTTAACCATTCGTCATCAGACTTCGCGAGCGCATCAAGTGGTCGCTTCCCACTTGGCGCTGTCTTTGCTAAATGGAAACGATATTCTTTATCCTCACAGATATCAGGCATTATGAGTTCTAGGCGCATGAAATATCTCTATTGGATCGGTGCATAACGCTCGACTCAAGTGCGCGCTTGCGCATCACTGTGAAGGTGCTTTTTAGGCGCAGATTGACTTAAGAAATTGACCACCGGATATCTCATTCCCATCTTTGCTCATCAGTCCAAACCTAAGGCTCGGAGCATAGATTTGCTTATAGGTTCTCGTTATCAAGCCTGAATTCAAAACAGAAACCAGTTGCCTATTTGCACTAAAGGTTCCTTCTCTTGCCTCAAATTCTCCGGATAAGGCTAGTTCCTTGGATACCGGAAAGTACACCCGCGTTCCATTTAGACCAAATCCCGGACTTTTCCTGTAGAAGCGCGGCACAGAATCAGGGTCGATCCAGGCCAAGTGTACCGGATTGTCGTTTGTAATGAATGGACCGGAGTCTTCTGTTGCTTTCAATAGCGCCCAATCGCGTCCTCCCAAAATTGGCACAATCGATTGAACCATTTTCATTTCCACTCCAATGTGGAATTCTCTCTTTATCTCAATCTTGTACTGCTTTTTATCGTGAAATTCCTTTATGTCCTTGTACGTTAAATCCCCTTTGAGATCGTGGCCATCACGGCGCATTTGCTCCATCTGCCTCTCCCATCTCTCTTCGGTAGCTAGCGACAGATCCATTACTCTCTCAAGAATCTCGGTTTGAAACTTCGCGAAATGAGCTCTCATCTGCGGGGAGCGCACAGAAAGCAAAGCTATCAAATTTAAAATAGTATCTTTGACTTCACCTTCAAATTTCAGCGTGTCCTTTAACTTATTTATGGCTGTCGCTGCCTGTCCCTCAAACTGCGATAAGTCATTTTCAAGTGCGTCTGGAGTAAATCCATCTATTTCGATCCTGTTGAAATCTCGAATACCTCCAACATTCCTCGGTATGGTTTCAAAGCTCTTGCCCGTTGCTAAATCAATAACCGTAAATTTTGACTTCTTACTACCGCCATTGCTGAATCCCTTTAGGTAGCACTGCGATAGATAGTGATGATGCCTTGCTGTCACGTTGAATGCCTAGCGCCGCTGATCAGCGGAAAAGTTAAGCTGGCGTGGCTTTTGCGCCAGCAAAAGGCGTAACAGCTTAACTTTTTCCGTCTGCACCGCCTTGTTAGCATCAGTTGAAAAATATCTGGTAAATCAAATCACCATAACCAGTTATAAGTGTTCCGAATGCTATAAGAAAATACGTAGAGTATTGTATGTATGGCATCAATGCTCCGAATTTACCTTCAATATGTAAATCGCAATAAAGTCGATTTGCATCGACTACAAATATAGCTCGTCGAACAGCTTGAACTTTGATCTCTGCCAGAATTGAGAAAACCAGCACTACCGTTCCACTTCGCTGAATCCATCCAGGAATATCTGCTGGCTGGACGTTAGCTAGCAGAATTACTAATCCCGGTACTGCAATTGCGGAAACGCAACAGTTTAACCAAGAGCGAATAGCAGCATGAATTAGTTCTTCTTGGTTTGAAACCCAAGCCTTGGCTTCGGGACTAAGCGATGAATAGTAATCTATTGAATCCATCATTGATCCTCAAATCAGGCGCTGGAAATGCTAACATTCGATTATTGTGTACGCACGCTATATGGTGAAGCCGTGCTTGCACGTATCTCCGTATTGCATCGCAGTATCCCACCGAATTCGGGGATTTCCAATAGAACTCAACTCCATGAATGCGCTCTTTGGGCTACCTTCTGATTCAAAATGTCCGCCTCGGGACCGAGCCAAGTACAACTCGCCCCCACATACACCCCAAAAATCCCCCACCCATCTCATCCCATTAGCCACCAACCCTGACCCTCGCCCAACCCAACGGCGCAAACCTCCTCCCCAAGGAAGAAGTCGACCAGGTCTTCCAGCAAGGCCTCGCCAGACTCGCCTAAGGACGCACAGTCAGTGACATCGTCGCCAGACACATCAACGTCGGCGAACAATACATGGGCGTCTCCGTAGTCCAGCGCAGCAAGAAGGAAGTCGGCAGAGAAAGCGCCTCCATCTCCCATGTCGACCTCGACGAGATCTACTACATCGTCACAGGCGAAATCACCACCGACAGCATTGGCTATCTCATCTTCAGAGGGGATCCGAATAAGGTCATGCAGGAAAAGACGGAGTAATTTCCGCAGCCTTGCTGATCCGTGCAATTGCTTGCTATGTGTATTGATGCTATAAATTATACACCTTGAGAATTTGCAAATCAGGAGCAAAGCATCCATGCGCACAAACATCGACATTGACGACAAGTTAATGAGTGACGCCCTTAAGATCACTGGGCTGAAGACCAAAAAAGACGCCGTGGAATTGGGCTTGAAGACCTTGGTCAGACTGCAGAAGCAGGCTGAAATCAAGAAATTCCGAGGTAAGCTGAAATGGGAAGGCGACCTGGATGATATGAGAAGCGCCTCATGATCCTGGTGGACTCCAGCGTCTGGATTGACTATTTCCTGGGCAACGATACTCCCCAGGTCGAAATCCTGCACAGAAGTCTTGGGGTAAGGGAAGTAGGAGTAGGTGACCTGGTGCTCACCGAAGTTCTCCAAGGGTTTCGCGAGGACAAGGACTACCGAATCGCCCGATCAATCATGGGCGAATTGACGGTCTTTGAAATGCTCGGGAAGGACCTGGCTATAAAGAGCGCTGAAAACTTCAGAAAGCTGCGCAAGCAGGGCATCACCGTACGTAAAACAGCAGATGTCATTATCGCTACTTATTGCATCGAGCATGGAATACCTTTGTTATTCTCGGACAAGGACTTCAAGCCTTTTGTTCAGCATCTCCAATTAACGGAAGTGCAGTGAGGCTGCTGACCTCATTGTTCGCGTAGACCATGACTTATTACTGATGCGGAATCGGAAGCCCATGCAACCGAAGGAACGAAAGCTTATCCCAATAGCCCCGCTGGAATGTGATCTTGCCATCCACTGGTTTCATGGGGTTCCTTTCTCTCAAGCCGTCACCAGCTTCTTGACCTGAAGTTCGCCCCTATGTTGCTCCGCATGCCACAGCTCGTACTGAGACTGCTGATTGAGCCAACTCTCGGCGGAAGTATCGAATGCAATGGACAGTCGAATGGCCATCTCGGGACTTATCCCAGCACGACCGTTGAGGATGATATGAGAAGCGTCTCACGCTACGCCCCAGACTTTCTCAAATAATCCCTGAGAGCCTCATTTACCGATGCAGAGTTCGGAAACTTTACATGCAGATCAGGATCGATCAAAACGACATTCGTGCCCTCTCGATAGCGCTCAACATAGCGCCCTCTCTCTCCCGATTTGATATGGGCAGGAGAGTATTCGGGTCTTAAATCATCATTTTTTCCGCTATTGCTCATATGCCAAATCTCTCCGTTTCCATCCTATCCGCGATGTTGGTGCGATAAGACTTCCCATCAGCAGACGGCATTTTCAGTTGTTCGATTTTAGCTGCTATCGTACTACACTCAAAGGTATTCATGGCGATTGACACGATCTGCGTGGTAGATACAATGTAGACACATTTTGATAGTGCCCTGGAGGATCATATGACCGTCTCAATCGCAAAATGGGGTAACAGCGCGGCTCTCAGGCTTCCCAAAAACATGCTGGAAGCCCTTTCATTGAACATTGGCGATGCTGTCACCATCGTCCAGAAAGGCAATACTTTGGTTATTGAGCCATGCAAACCCTCACTGGATGACCTGCTGGCGAAAGTGACCCCAGAGAATCGACATAGGGAAGTGTTCACAGACATAACAGGGAACGAACTGATATGAGCGTAGCGCCAGACGTCGGCGATATTGTTATCGTGGACTTCAACCCCCAGGCAGGACATGAACAGGCGGGCAAACGTCCTGCTCTTGTTCTAAGCCCAAAGAAATTCAACCAGATCACGGGGTTTGCCTGGCTCTGCCCTGTCACCAATCAGCCGAAGGGCTACCCTTTCGAAGTAGAGGTCGCGGGGAGCAAGAGAACCAGCGGAGTGATACTTGCGGATCAAATGAAATCTCTCGACTGGTCCGCAAGGAATCTTCACAAGGTTGATGCTGTGAGCGCGCAATGCGTGAAGGATGTGAAGAGCCTGGTATCGACTATTTTGAGCATGTAACGTGTTCTCGATTAAAAGGCGACTACTGTGATGAAGGAGCATACTTTCTCTACACAAGACTAACCTGCAACCTCTTCCCCGTAACCTGCGCCACATTCGCCAGTGTCCCCAAAGTCACCCCAAGATTCTTCTCATCCAGCAGCCGATCCAACCCCGCCCGACTGGTGTTCAATTTCCGGGCAAGCTCCGTCTTGGTCATCTGCTTCTCGTTCATGAAATCCTGCAACTGCCAGACAATCACGCGCTTGACCGCTTCAGCCTGCACCTCAGCCAGAATTCCTTCCTCGGCGAGAAAGTCATCGAAATTACTGCCGATATATTTGTTCATGGATAACCCCGTTGAACCAGATCCCGTCTCCGTTTTGCCACATTCAAATCGGAAAGAGGAATTTTTGACGTCTTTTTAATGAAGCCATGCAGCAGAACAATATCCCGATCGAACACCGTCACAAATATCCTTGCTCGCTGGTCGTGCGAAACCGTACTGCGAACTTCCCAAAGATCGGTATCGACTTTTTTAACAATGGGCATCCCGGCTGGCCACCTGAGTTGGGCGGCCTTGATGTCCTCTCCAATTACTTTGCGATCATTCTTGCTGAATGACCGAATCCAATCCTTCACAGGCTCCTTGCCGGAAGATTGACGAAAGTAGGAGACCGAAAACACATTCCGTTGTGTCAGATCCATGTGCGCAGTATGTACCAAAAATGGTGCGAATCACAATTGCAGAGTCGCGGGTCGAAGATCGAGGGTTACGCTTTCAAAAATAGACCAAGAAGTCCTCGCCCGCCTGTCCAACCCTGATGTGGAGTGATGTGGTAACTCTGAGGGCTTCCCTTATGCACTTAAAATGATATCAAATACGATATTAAATATGCCTATATGCCACTTTATAAATCACTAATGATATTTCTATTGACTTCCTCCCGATCAGTGATAACGTAATCACAAATGATATAAATATGGACAAATAACCAAATTAAGATCATAAGTGATATATGAAAATCGATACCCTGACACCCGATACCGAAATGCTCAAGGAACTTGGCGAGCGGCTCGCCCGCATCCGCAAGCAGCAGAGACTCTCCCAGACCGAACTGGCCCAGGAGGCCGGAGTCGGCGTTGCCACCTTGCGCCGCATTGAGGGCGGGCAGGACAGCCAGCTGGTTTCCTGGCTCAAGCTGCTGCGAGCCCTCGGCATGACCACCGCAATCGACTCACTGCTGCCGGAAGAATTCAGTTCCCCCATGGCTGAGGTCCGCGGTGCGGCCCGCAAACGAACGAAAACCCCAACAGGAATAGTCTGGGGAGATGAAGCCCCGTGACCATAACCTCATGACTACCGCCACCGTGAAACTGTGGGGCACGCCCATCGGCTATGTCTCCATGAATGCCGACGAGCAGTTCGCCCGCTTCGAATACGACCCCGACTTTGCCCAGTTCGGCATCGAACCCGCGCCGCTGAAAATGCCGGTGCGTGCCGGACGCATCTATCAGTTCCAGGATCTGCATCCTCGCTCCTTTCACGGCCTGCCCGGACTCATCGCCGACAGCCTGCCGGACAAATACGGCAACAGACTCATCGATGTCTGGCTGGCCCGTACCGGTCGCCGCGCAGAGCAATTCAACGCCGTCGATCGCCTGTGCTACACAGGCAGGCGCGGCATGGGAGCGCTGGAGTTTGAACCCGCCGTTGGCACCGAAACCGCCAAAGACAAATTGATAGAGATTGAAGAGCTCATCAGTCTCGCCGCCATGGCCTTCACCGACAGACAGGCCCTCGACACCCGATTCGCAACGGGCAATGAAGAGCAGGCCCTGCTCGATATTCTCAGTGTTGGCACCTCGGCAGGTGGCGCGCGCGCCAAGGCGGTGATTGCCTTCAATCCGCAGACCAGACAGGTCCGCTCCGGACAGCTCGATCTGCCCTCGGGCTTCGAGCACTGGCTCATCAAGTTCGACGGCGTCGCCTTCAATGGCGACTGGGGAGTGGCCGACCCGGCCGGATACGGGCTGCTGGAATACAGTTATTATCTGGTCGCCAAGGCCTGCGGCATCGACATGATGGAGAGTCGCCTGTTCAGCGAGAATGGGCGCCACCACTTCATGACACGCCGCTTCGATCGCGACGCAAACGGTGGCAAGAAATTTATCCAGACCTTCGCGGCACTGACGCATTTCGACTATTACGAAAGCGGTCTCTACTCCTACGAACAACTCTTCATGACCATGCGTCAGCTCGACATTGCCAAGGCCGGGATCGAGGAGCAATTCCGCCGTGTCGTGTTCAACCTGGTCGGCTGCAACCAGGATGATCACGTGAAGAATTTCGCGTTCACGATGGACAGGCGAGGGGGGTGGGATGTGACGCCCGCGTATGACCTCTGTCATGCCCAGGGCAGCGACTTCACGCGATTTCATCAGCTCAGCATCAATGGCAAGACAAGCGGATTCACACTGGCCGATCTCAAACATCTCGCAAGATATGCCGGGCTTCCCAATAACCGCGAGAAGCGCATCCTCGAGCAAACTGTCGACGCATTCTCCGGCTGGGAAGCGCGAGCGCAGGAGCTGGGTATTCCGCAAAAACTTCAGGAGCGGGTGCTGCGAACCTTGCGTTTGAGCTGGAATTGAATCTACGGTCTATTACTGCTGCGGGGGCCTTGGCGCTTCACCCCGCAAATCCGCCCCCCATCTCATCCCGTTAGCCACAAACCCCAACTCGATATACCGTCCCCACACCGCCCACAGAACAACAACAAACAGTCCCTCCACCATGACCATCGACCCGGCCAAACGTCGCGACCTCACAGTATTCCTGCTCGGTCCCGCCGCCATCACCCTCATCATTGCTGTGGTGTACAAGGTCGCCCCATGGCCAGTGCCACTCCAGGCACAGGCCGAACTGCTCGGCATCACACCCGTAGTGATAGTCCTGACATTGGCCGTGCTCGGTCTGCTCTGTTCCCGCGCCGCAGGCATCCCCGACATCCCGCCCAAAGGCGACCGCAATACATGGAAGAGCATCCTGTTGGCGACAGTTCCACTGGGCCTGCTCGGCGGAGCGCTCCTCCTCGCCGCAGATGCACTGTTCGGCTTCACCAGCGTCGCCATCCAGGCCATTGGCGTCACCTGGGCCCACGTCCCTCTGCCGCAATCCCTGCTGACCTCGCTGCTCGAGCCCGCCGGATTCCTCGCCGCAGGAGGTGTGAACCTGCAGCTCGCCACACTGCTTCTCATTGTATTTGCTATCAATGTTCTGGAAGCCGCTCACTACAAGCGCTACGGATGGGCCGCGCCACTGCTGTTTCGCATGGCGCTTTACCTTGTTTGGCACTGCTTCGGGCCCTATCTGCTGCCCGCGGATTCCATCCTTTACCCGGGCATTCCCTAGACTATTGACCCCGACAAGATCATGCAAAAAAACAATCAGCGCCCGCCAGTTTCCCCTTGAATCGTATTCTTTGTAATACCTATACTCCGGCTCCGGACAGAAGAAGCCGACGATAAAATCAGAGGATAAAAAATGAGCATCCTGACCTTCCGATTGGAAAACGACATAAAGAACCGCCTCGATGCAGTCGTCGACAAACTGGGCCTCAATCAAAGCAAGATCGTGCGGGAAGCCGTTGTGGCCAAGCTCGAAGAGCTGGAAGAACTGGCCGCCTTGCTGGATCGAGTGCAGGCCAACCGCTCGAAGAAGCCGATCGCCGAACTCTGGAAGGAGCTGGGGTTGGAGAGCGGGGAGCTCAGAGCTGGGGCCTCAGGAGCAGCGAATGCTGATTTGCAGGCAGATCGATAAGAAGATTTCCACCTATCGATCATAGGCAATCAAAACCGGAACCTCTCTTCCGACGTTGATCACATAACCTCCATAAGCGCAGGACAGCGTCAGTCTGGACGCTTCAAAAAGCTTATGGTTTACCTGAAAAACATACCCTCCATGTCCAGGAGCAACGCTCGTCCCGGCCATCAGATTTTCAAACTCATCTACGAAGCCGAGATAGACGTTACTCACACTGCACGCCGTAAATGATTCCAGATTCAAAGTAACGACCACCGGAGGAAGCTCGGTTGATCGCGAAATACTCGAGTCAACCGCAGTCAACACGATGCCGAGCCTGTCGAAATCCTCTGCCTTCAGCTCAATGCGAGGAACAGTAACTGTCCCAAAAGCTGAGCCCGCCGTCAGCATTGCCATCAAAGCCAGAATGTACTTCATGTGGAGTTCCTCGTATCCGTGAGTGTGTGCTCGTAATATCTCAGGTGGTTGACGGGATTGTAAATTGAAATCTCCATAGGGATCTCAAGCAGGATTGCATTTCGTGGTCTACAGTTTCTTCAAGGCACCCTTGAATCTCTGAGCTCCGCGTTTCCACAGACAGAGTCGAGTGCCGAAATTTCCCCTTGCCACCCAATTTTATTGTAGTTACATTAAAACCATTGAGATTCGTATACGACACCAAAAAAGCTCAGAGCAACCTGGAAACCAAAGACGTAAACTTCGCGGATGCTGATAAATTTGAGTGGAACAAAGCGCTGATCACGGAAGATGCTCGCCGAGAGTACTCTGAGGTCCGTAAATTGGCCTACGGAAAGCTGGCTGGGAGATTAACTGTCATGGTCTATACGGAGCGCGCTGACGTCATCCGGATAATTTCGTGGCGAAAGGCAAACAAGAGAGAGGTGGCAATGTATGAAAAAGTACAAGACTGATTTCACGGTCTTCGATGCGTTGACCGATGAAGACATCGCCGCTCAAGTTGCGGCAGATCCCGATGCAGCGCCATTGCTGGAGTCGCTTGAGGGTTTCCGACGCGGCAGAGGACCTCAGAAACAACCAACGAAAGAGCAGATTACACTCCGCCTGTCGCCGGATGTCGTGCAGCATTTCAAAAGCGGTGGGCGTGGCTGGCAAACCAGAATTGACGAAACTCTGAAGCAAGCCATCGAGCGGGAAAAAATTTGATTACCTTAATCCCGCAGAACTCGCTCAACCCTCCCGCCTCTCCATCACCAACCTAAGCGCCAACACACCCAGCACGGCGCCCATCAAATACCGCTGCACTCGCAACCACAACGGATTCGCCGCGAACCACGTCGCGATTCCACCGGCCAGCATTGCGATCATGAAGTTCACCGTGAAACTCACCAGTATCTGTACCGCGCCCAGCGTGATGCTCTGCAAGAATACCGAGCCCCGTTCCGGTGACACAAACTGCGGAAAGATCGCCAGATAGAACACCGCAATCTTCGGATTCAACACATTCGTCAGAAATCCCATCAGATACAGTTTCAAATTGGAATCCATCGGCAGTTCACGATGTTCGAACGGCGAACGCGCCCCCGGTTTCACCGCCTGCCACGCGAGCCAGAACAGATACGCGGCACCGAGCCACTTCAGAATCTCGTACGCTGCAGGCACCGTCAGAAACACGGCCGTCAATCCCACAGCCGCCGCCAACATATGCACCAGAAAACCCGTGACCACACCGAACAGCGAAATCACTCCCGCGCGACGCCCCTGACAGATCGAACGCGAAATGACATAGATCATGTTAGGGCCTGGCGTCAGCACCATCAACAATGCCGCACCTGCGAACAACAGCAAATCCTGTGTGGGAATCATTGTGTGGCTCCACCCAGAGCAGGCAACCACGGAATATCCGTCACGCCAGGGTCGATCCCCATCTGCATCAACAGCGTCGTGATCTGCCCGCGGTGATGCGTCTGGTGATTGAACATCTGCGTCACCAGCACGTGGGCCGGAAACGTGCGCGACTTGCCATCGATGCCGCTGACGAATGTGAAGGGATTCTGCAACCACTCGGCATCCACGTGCGCTGCCCAGTCGAGAATGCGTTGATCCGTGATCACACGATCAGCGTGCATCTCTTCGAAAGTGGCGTACAGATCCTGTCCGACTTTCGCACCGGTGAACGGATTGCCATCGAAGCGGCCGATCCACATCTTGTCGCCATAGAGCAGATGATTGAACGTGCCGTGAATGGATTTGAAGAACGCGCCGCGATCCGCGCGGCGTTCTGCATCGCTCAAGCTGGCGCAGAGGGCGTAGAGTTTCTCGTTCATCCATTGGTTGTACTGGGCCATCAGGAGGGGGTAGGTGTTGGGGTACATGGGGTTCTTCCTTGGAATGGAGTGGCAGGATTATCGCGAGCAGGGCTCGCTCCCACAAGGGACAGAGTGTGGGCGATTGGAGCGGTACAGATGGTAGTGAGAGGAATCTGTACCGGTGCAATTCGACGATTCTGAATCTGTATCGTGCCCATCTTCTCCCTTAATATGAGTCACCCTGAAAGGAATCTGTCATGCCACCCGAACAGCTTTTGCCACTCACACTCTTCATCATTGCGATGGTTGCGACACCCGGCCCCAACAACCTGATGCTCATGGCGTCGGGTGCCAACTTCGGGTTTCGTCGCACCGTGCCGCACATTCTCGGGATCAGTTTCGGGTGTCAGGTATTGTTGCTGTCCATCGCGCTGGGGCTTGGCCAGCTGTTCACTCTGTATCCACAGGCAATGATTGTCCTGAAGGTGCTCGGTGCCACTTTTCTCGTTTATCTCGCCTGGTTGCTGGTGCGACCGGCGCGCAAGAGTCAGCAAGTGGGCAGGGACGCCCAACCTTTGTCATTCTGGCAGGCAACGCTGTTTCAATGGGTCAACCCCAAGGCGTGGATGATGGGCGTCACCGCGATTGCCACATACAGCAATCCCTCGCAGTTCATGACGAGTGCTGCCGTGATTGCGTTGCTGTTCCTGATTCTCGGGGCACCGCTGATCAGCGCGTGGGCCTATGGCGGTTACGCGCTGAAATTCTGGTTGCAGCAGGGCAGGCGTCTCGCGTTCTTCAACTGGGGAATGGCCGTGTTGTTGCTGGCCTCGCTTTACCCCGTTCTCATGCAGGCCTGATGCCCGTCGAGAATTTCTCGGTCAACACATAGCTGACAAACCCCAGCACGATGATCGCCAGCGCCACACCGGCTTCCTGCGGTCTGTTGAGAATGATGAAGGTCAGCGTCCACAGCATGATCGCACTGTAGATAAGCGGCGGCAGCGGATAGAGCCACGTGCGGTAGCCGGTATTTCCTTCGGCGTTGTCTGCCCCGTGCCGGAAGCGCAATACAAAGACACCGAGCACTGTCGCCAGAGAACTCAGCCCCAGAATGAAACCCGAGAACACCAGTACCGACTCGAAGGTCGAGGTCACGATGAACAGTGCGGTCAACGCGCCCTGCGAATAGATCGCCGTACGCGGCACGCCACCCGCGTTGTTCACCGCCAGCAGGCGGAACAACTTGAAGTCCTCACCCATGACCTGCAGTACGCGCGGCCCTGCCATCAGCATCGCACTGACAGTGGAGATGAGCAGCAGTGACAGCACGCCACCCATGATCAAGGCGCCGGTCTCGCCGAACGTTTCCTGCGCAACGATCACGCCGATCTCCACCTTGCCTTCGAGCAGTTCCATCGGCACGGCGTAGAGGAAGGTCGCGTTGAGTGCCAGGTACAACAGGATCACCACCGACGTGCCCGCGATGAGTACGAACGGCACCGAGCGACCGGGGTTCTCGATCTCGCCGGTAATATAGGTGGCGGCATTCCAGCCTGTGTACGCATAGTTCACGTAGATCAGCGAGACGGCGAATGCGCTGCTGGCGACCAGCACACCATCACCCTCCACGGGCAGCAGATTGACCGTCTGCGGTTCCGTCACTGTCGCCACCACCGTGACGACAAACACCGCGATCAATAACACCTTGATGATGGTGAACCAGTTCTGCAATCCACCGCTGGCGTTGTGATTCCTGCCATGCACAAACGTAATGATCGCCACGAGAGCCAGTGCTGCGGCCATGCGATTGATCTCGATGATGTGGTTGATGGAGGAATCCAGATAGGCGGCAAAGGTCATCGCTGCCAGCGCGGTCGGTGCGGCGAATCCGACGGTGAATGACACCCAGCCGGACACGAATCCCACTGATGGATGATAGAGCTGGCTGAGGAAATTGTATTCACCGCCGGAGCGCGGAATGCGACTGGCCAGTTCTGCATAGGTGAGGGCGCCACACAGTGCCGCGAGTCCTCCTACAAACCATAACAACAGCAGCGCGAAGGAGGATTTGATGTCGATGATCTGGTAGCCGATGCTGGTGAATACACCGGTGCCGACCATGTTGGCAATCACGACAGCGATCGCGGTGGCCGGGGTGTACTTGCCGGAGGAGCGACTGACCGTACGAGTGGCCGCGCGGTTGACGTCAGGTTGAGAGTTGTCCAAGGGATTTGCTTCCGATTGATGAGCGATCAAGAGGCGCACTGTGCCGACGCGATCAGTCTAGCAGGGATTCCCTGCGGCATCTGTATGGAACCTGAACTGATTGCGGAATGGACAGCTGGAACAGAATGAACAGTGATAAATGCACGACATGCTGCACATGCCACAACCGCTTGATGCGGGCGGTATGGATCTGCGAAGCACCGTTCAGGAATCCTGCTTTCCAATGACGGTCGTCGCTGCTAGCATGGCTCGCATCCAATCCTGTTCTTTCAATCGAGCTACCAATCGAGCTATCAATGGAGTTACCCATGCAGTTATCCGAGCCGATGCTACGTACACGTCTGCAGATTCCGTTTTACATTTCTCTGCTTTTACTGATTGCCTGCAGTCCTGCCGAGCAGGCACCTCCCGCACCGGAATCAGTGCCAACTGCCCCGGCTGCGGCACAGGTGACACCGGCCGCTGAAACGGAGGAAGCACTCGTCGCGCGTGCCCGTGGCATCCACGAGCGCGTCATCACACTCGACACTCATGCGGACATCAACACGGTCAACTTCATGGAGGACAACAATTACACAGCTGATCTCGATACCCAGGTCAATCTGCCGAAGATGATCGAAGGCGGATTGGACGTGGCATGGTTCATCGTCTACACCGGACAGGGACCGCTGACGGAAGAGGGCTATGCCGCCGCAGAGGCCAATGCCATCGACAAGTTCGATGCGATCCATCGCCTTGCTGAACAGTTTGCTCCTGACACCATCGAGATGGCCTACACCTCCGAGGATGTGCGTCGCATCGATGCCGCTGGAAAGAAGGTGGCGATGATCGGCGTCGAGAACGCTTATCCGATGGCACTCGATATCGAGAACGTGCGTCGCTATCAGGAGCGCGGTGCCCGTTACGTGTCGCTGGCCCACAACGGACACAGCCAGTTCGCCGACTCCAATACCGGCGAGAGCGATGGCGTGTGGTTGCACAATGGTCTGAGCGATCTGGGTCGTCAGGCGATTGTCGAACTGAACCGCTGGGGCGTGATGATCGACCTGTCGCATCCTTCCAAGGCTGCCAACATGCAGACCCTGGAGCTGACCCGTGCTCCCGTGATTGCGTCGCACTCCTCTGCGCGCGCACTCAACAATGTGAGTCGCAATCTGGACGACGAAGAGCTGCTGGCCATTCGTGACAATGGCGGTGTGGTACAGGCCACAGCCTTCCGCAGCTATCTGAATTCCGCGAAGCACAGCGCGAACGTGGCGGCAATGAATGCACTGCGCAGCAGTATCGCTCAGGAGATCGGCTTCACACTGCTGGATGGTGCTGCCGTGCGAGCACTGAGTGACGAGGAGCGTGCCGTGTACAACGAAGGTCTGGCGCGGGTGAATGCGCTGGCCGAGCCGCGCGTTGCCTCCGAAGTGAATGCGGTGGCCCCACCGGTGGACGTAGCGGACTTTGTCGACCACATCGACTACATGGTGGATCTGATCGGTATCGAGCATGTGGGGATCAGCTCGGACTTTGATGGTGGTGGCGGCATCGAAGGTTGGAACGACGCGTCAGAAACGTTCAACGTGACGCTGGAATTGGTGAGACGTGGCTACTCCGAGGAGCAGATTGCCCTGCTGTGGAGCGGCAACCTGCTGCGCGTGCTGGATGACGTGCAGCGTATCGCGGCGGAGATTCAGGCGGGGGGTGTGTAACCTACCTGAATGTGGGAGCGGGCCCTGCCCGCGATCGCTTGCGTGTCAAACTGTAATGCAACAGAGCGCAAGGCAATCGCGGGCAGGCCCGCTTCCACAGGGGTGATTTCTTTCATTCGTCCAGCAGGGTGTAGATCCTGCGGATCGCGCGCACATCGGCGCCTGGACCACGGATCTGCGCGTAGTTGTCGGCATGGTTGGTCATGTCGATCTGCGCGGCAGTCTCTTCTGCCGTCAGCCCTCTGGCCTTCATCGCCTCGGTCTTTTGCCACAGGTCTCCCAGATAGGCCTGGAAGTGATCGATCTTCTCCTTGCCCTGCAGCGGCGCGCCGTGTCCTGGCAGAATGATGTCGAAATCCAGGGACTTCAGCTGCTCCAGTGTCGCTGGCCACTCCTGAGGAAAGCTGTCACCCATGTAGGACAATCCTGGCAGCATCAGGTCTCCCGTGAACACCATGCGCTCCTGTGGCAGGAACACCACCACGTCGCCTGCCGTGTGACCGCGGCCGATATGCAGCAACTGTATCTCGCGGCTACCCTGCATGACGGTCTGGAACAAGGTCATCTTGGTCTCCAGAGTGATGTTCGGCGGTGTCGGAATCACTTCGCGCAATGACGTCAGGTGCGCCTGGGCGACACCCAGCTGCGTCTGCAGCGTGGCACGCTGTGCCGCATCGCTGGTCTCGGCGATCTGCCGTTCCAGATTGGCGATCTGGCCGGGCACGCCTTCGGTGAAGCTGATATGCGTGGACTCCTCCAGCACATTGCCCAGCTCGCCATTCAACTTGGCGCGCGTGTATTCGTGGCCGATGATCTCCACGTCCGGCGGCAGCACCTGATTACCGTGGGCATGATCGAAGTGATAGTGGCTGTTGACCAGGTAGCGCACCGGCTTGTTGGTCACGGCGGGAATGGAATTCAGCAGGGCATTGGCGGCATTGGGTGTGACGTGGGAGTCCACGACCAGCACATCGTTCTCGCCGACGACCAGCAACGCGTTGCTCATGACGTTGACCGCCCCGGTGCCGGTCACCTGATAGACACCCTCGGCCATCTGCGTGAAGCGATGGGAAGTGGTCTCGATCACGGTGGGATCGCCGCTCTGCGCGTTGACGAAGCCGAACAGGGCGGACAGCAAGCCCGTGCCCATGATGCCCATGACTGCCAGATTCAAAGTGTTGTTCTTGTTGTTGTAGTTATTGTTGTTCATTGTGATGGTCCTGATCAGGTTGGTCTGCGGTAGTTGAAGCTGAGAGTGAAGACTGTTGAATCCTACTTGAGGGTCCGGGCAATTGCCAGCAGGCTTCCGCAGCTCTGGAGCCGGGAGCTCCGCAGAGTGCGGCCGCAATAATTCACAATCTGCCCGTTTCCCCGCTCCGTGCCGCCACAATTGTCCTGCATAGTCTGCATCACGATCGATAGAGGCACAGGAACAATGAATTATGCCGGATATGCCACGACCCGCTCTGCCTGTTCCATCCTTGTTGTGCCATTGACTGTGGGAGCGGGCCTTGCCCGCGATTGCTTTTTGCCTCGTTGAGTTTTAATGGAAATCTCAAGCAATCGCTGGCAGGGCCCGCTCCCACAGTGTTTTTTCCTATTGATAGATCGCGTTGATACGCTTCACCACCGGATCCGCCGCCATGCGGGTGCGATGGTCAATCACTCTCGGCAGCTTGCTCAGGTCCACGCCATCGCCCTCCAGCCACCCGGCAATCGTGAACAGATACATGTCCGCCACTGTGTATTGCTCGCCCATCACCCACGGACCTTTCAGCATTCCGTTTTCGATCAGCGCCATGCAGTCGCCCATGGTTTGTGGCACCTTCTTCTTCATCGCTTCGATGGCAGACGGATCGTCAACCCAGCGTGCGCCACGTACGCGATGCGCATGGGCAACGTGTACGGTGGAGCAGAGATAGCTGTTGAAGGCCTGCAGCTCTGCCAGCGCAAAGATGTCATCCAGCGGGGCGAGTCCAGCCTCCGGGTAACGCTGCGCGAGGTACAACAGAAGCGCAGGAGTCTCGGTCAGTATGCCGCTCTCGGTGACAAGTGCCGGGACTCTCCCTTTCGGATTGATGGCCAGATAATCCGCTGAGCGTTGCGCCTGATTCGCGAAATCCAGTGCGATGGCTTCGTAGGGAGCGCCAATCTGTTCCAGCGCGATATGCACAGCAAGCGCGCAGGTTTTTGGAGCGTAATAGAATTTCAACATGGTGCAGTTCCTCTGGAAAAGGCGGTCACGCCGCCCTCGAAATCTCGATGTGAACGCTGTTCTTGCTGCTGCTTTTGGCGCGATACATCATCTCATCGGCCTTGGCGATCATATCGTCGACAACACTGGGGACCTTCAGGTAGGTGATCGCGCCGATGCTGGCAGTGACATCACTTCTGGTGAACTGGGCATTGCTGGCCAGCACTTCCCGGATGCGTTCCAGTATCGGGAGTGCAAGCTCGACATCCGTCTCTGGCAGCAGCACCACGAATTCATCATCGCCCATGCGGGCGCACAGATCCGTCGTGCGAAGATGACTGCGAAAGGTATCAGCCACGGCTTGCAACAGAGAATCGCCATGTTCGTGGCCCAGCGTGTCATTGGCCTTCTTGAAGTTGTCGAGATCGATGTAGCCGAGCGTGACAGGTCGATTGTTGCGACGACACAGCTCCACGATTTGCGCGGACCGCTCGAAGAAATCACGACGATTGGGCAGGCCGGTCAACAGGTCAGTGCGGCTGAGCCTGCGTTCATTGTCTATCACGCGATGAAGTGTGCTGACGAGCAGGGAGACCAGGAGAAAGGCGACAGACTGCGTGACGAAGTTGATGAGCCAGATGGAGCCGGTCGAGTATTCCCTGCCGCTGAAGTACATGACAGTCGCCCAGATGAGACTTGCGCTTATCGCGTATGCGATGGTCGTGAATTTGTGCAACTGCCACGCGGCCAGCATCAGCGGCAGAAAATAGAGGGGGAAAATGCGTATCTCTGTACCGGTCACATAATCTATCCATGCCACGGCGGCCAACCCGATGCTGACGAGCAGATTGACAACAAGAGGGGACAACGAAGAGAACATTGTGAAAACCTGAAAGACTGCGGGAGTCCAGTACAGCATTCCCGCACCCGAACAGTCAACCCGGCGAGGCGTTGGATGTGGCAACTGGCACAGAATCCGTGTCGGATTCGCTCATGACCTGCGTGGCGGACGCGCTGTTGTAATCGCGGTAGCGTTTGCCAAGCCACAACGTCAGTACCAGCCATATGACGGAGACCGGCACCATGCTGAAGGCGAGTCCGGACACTCCCAGTCCCAGCCATCCCATCGCCGTGTAAGACCAGGCACCCACCTGATCACCGACTCTGTACACAAAGGTGTCGTTGAAATTCTTCGCCTTGTATTTCTCCGTGCGTGGCAACACGGTGTAGAGGACCTCGCGTGCAGGCCGCTGAATGGCATAGTTGCCCGCGCGACGCAGAATCTGGAATACCACCAGCACTGCCAGCGCCGGGGCGACACCGAGAATCCCGAACCCCACCAGGCTGACGAGTGGCAGGAAGGCCAGACTCAAGCCGATGCCGAACCACTTGAGAATGCGCCCAGTGAGGAACAGCTGTGTAACGAGTGTGATGATGTTGACGATCAGATCGATGTTGGCAAACACCTGAGTCCGCACGCGCGAATCCTGTGATGCGCCCTCGACGATCTCCGCCTGCATGAAATACAGATACGTGGATGTGATAGTGAACAACAGCATCAGCACCGCGATGCCGATCAGATAGGGAGACCTGAGGACATCGGTGACGCCTTCGAACACGCTGCCGCCGATGATCTCCGTCTGCTTCTTCTCCACCTCCTTGATGGTGTCGGCCCGCTGCTCACTGTGGGAGCGAGCCCCGCTCGCGATTGCGTTCTCCCCTGATCCTTCAGAATCTTCAACCTCATCCCGCAACCCCGCCAGCGCCAGTTTTTCTTCCGATTTCTCCAACGCGTTCGAAATTCTCGCCGCAGCCTCCAGCAGCAGCGCAGAGATCAACAACAGATTCACCGGCCCGAGAACTGACACCAGCGCCGAAGTAATTGACGATCCCATGATCGCCCCCGCTGTACCACCGACGGCGAGGATGCCAAACAACCGCTTGCTCTGCGCGGAGCGATAGATGTCCGTCATGAAGGACCAGAACACCGAGATCACGAAGAGATTGAAGACACTCACCCAGATGAAGAAGATGCGCCCGACCCACACGCTGTTCTCCTGCGGAATGAGCTGGAACACCACGAAGAAGATCACGAGATTGGCGATGAAGAAGCGATAGGTGAGCGGCACGAACTGATTGCGCGGCAGTTTCTTCACCAAAGACGTGAACACCGGATGGATCAGCATCATGCCGATCAGCGTGCCGGTGAACAGCCACGCGAGATTGTCCACGCCACCGGCTACGCCCATTTCGTCACGGATGGGGCGCAGGATGTAGTACGCGCACAGCAGACAGAAGTAATAGGCGAAGGACCAGCCGAGCGCGGCGCCTTCTCCCTCACGCAGATCGACAGCGCGATTAACCAGTCGTGTCACGGCAGCATTCATGTGGGCATCCAGTCAGGGTTTGAGGATCAGGGTTTCAGGCGTTGGCGACGAGTTCGGCCATGCGCTGCCGTGTCGCAGCGTCGGGCAGCACCCCTCTGGAGGCGTTGAAGTTGTCGTACAGATATTCGGGTCGTGCCGTCCCGGGAATCGCAGCGGTGATGGCTGGATGCGAGACGTTGAATTTGAGTGCGAACTGCGCCCATGTCTCGATGCCCAGTTCGGTTGCCCACTCCGGCAATGCAGTGTCACCGAAGGCTTCGAAGACGCGGCCACGACCGAAGGGCAGGGCAGTAAGCACGGCGATGCCGCGCTCCTGCGCCAGAGGCAACAGCAGATCCTCGGCAGACCGGTTGTCGATCGCGTAGTCCACCTGGATGAAGTCGAGCGGCTCAGTGCGCATGAAACCGGCAAGCTCTTCGTACTGATTCTTCGAGGTGGTGGTGATGCCGTAATAGCGAATCCTGCCTTCCTGTTTCCACTCCCGCAGCACGGGCAGCATGTCAGCGGTACCTGACAGGTTGTGGATCTCCAGCAGATCAAAGTGATCGGTTTGCAAACGGGTCAGGGAGCCCTCCATTTCCGCTATGCCAGCTGCACGTCCCTGACGTCCTGCTCCCACCTTTGTGGCGAGGAATATCTGATCGCGATTGCCGAGTTCTGCCAGCAGATTGCCGACCACAGTCTCTGCATTACCGTAAGAAGGTGCCGTGTCGACCAGTTTGCCGCCAAGGCCGGGGAAATTGCGCAGCACTTCACGCAGTGGCGCCAGTTCTTCCTCTGATGTCGCCACGTCGTAGCGCCGTGCGGTGCCGATGCCGATCAGGGGAATGCGTTCGCCGGAGGAGGGGATGGGTTTGCTCAGCAGTTCGGCACTTGCACTCTGGGCGAACAACGCCCGTGGACCCAGCGCCATGCCGGCACCGGCAGCAAGACCAAGTTTGAGCGCATCGCGCCGGGTAAGGAATCTGTTGCCGTGAGACATTCTTGTTCTCCTTGTTATGAAAGTGGCAATCCAACCATGACCCGTGGAGGGTAGAAATTCTTCTCACCGCTCCGACTTTCAGGCGTCGGCCCACAGGCGCAGCAGATTGCTGCGGGTCTTCAACAACAGTTCCAGCTCGCCGGTGTTGTGCTCGGGTTTCTGGCGCAGCAGGGCAATGGCACGTTCCAGATCGAAGAGTATCTCGCGTGTCTCCGCACTGCGCAGGTAGCTGCGAATCCACCCAACGATGACCAGTCGTTGTCCCTGGGTGACAGGTTCCACACGATGCAAGGTTGTCGAGGGATAGAGCAGCATCGCTCCGGAATCGAGCCGGAAGGCGCGCTCGGCGGCGGGTTCATCGATCACCAGACTGCCGCCCTCGTAGTCGGCCGGAGGGGTCAGGAACACCGTGAAAGAAAGATCGGTGCGCTGACCGTCCATGATGGCATCATCCACATGAGTGCCGTAGTGCATGCCGGTGTCATAGCGGCTGAATTGCAGTCTGACCATGGTCTTCGGCCGGGCCGCTGCGGCGACCAGCTCGTGGCCGAGCAGGGCGGCTTCCACTTTCTGCAGCAGCGCGGTCACTTGCTTGCCCGCGCGAGCCTGCAGGTTATGCTTGCGTTCCCGGGCATGCCATCCCGCGCTGGCACGGCCGTCGGTGAAGTGGGAGTCATCCTTGCCGACGGTCAGGCATTCCTTGACCAGATCGGCGGGCAGGGCGTTGGCGATCTGCAGCAGCATTTGCAAAACCTAATTGAGAATGATTCTTGTTAGTTGTAAGATGGCATCCAGTTTAGTGGCCGTTCAGGCCAATTACAAACCCCTATTGAAACAGTCAGAGCATCGTCGGGAGTTGATATGGAAACCAGAAACCGGATCTGGGTAGGTCTTGGAGTCGTCGTCGCAGCAAGTACCGCATTCTATGTGGGAACCAGCGGCCAGTCGGGAATGGCGGGCATGGATCACAGCACGATGGCAGCCCAGGAGGGAGGCGAAGGGGGCGAGGGCGCTGCAACAGCTGAAGCGATCGCCGATGACGCCGTGTACCTGGGTCAGTTGGCATTCATTCGCGGACATCTGAATGTCGGTGTGGACCTGTATCGGCAAGGAGCCGAGGAAGCGTCCGCCACGCACATGAAGCATCCGGGCGATGAGCTCTATACCGCACTGTTGCCAGCCATCGAGGCTCGCGAGGCATCCGGGTTCGCGGATCAACTGGAGGCCCTTGCCGTTGCAGTGGAGAGCAAGCGACCGATGGCGGAAGTGGAGGAGGCCTATAACGCTCTTCTGGAAGCCATCACCGCAGCAGAGAACGCAGTCGAGGAACAGGATGCCGCGATGATCGGTGCCGTCATTCTGGATCTGGTGCGAACGTCTGCGGCCGAATACGACATTGCAGTGGGTGAAAACGGTGTGCTGGAGAACGAGCACGAGTATCAGGACGCGCTGGGTTTCGTGCGCATCGCCCGTGATCTGCTGGGAAGATTGGAAGGCATGACAGACAACGCCACTGCGGTTGCCGCGATCAGAGAGCAACTGGACTTGATCACACCCATCTGGCCATCACTGATTGCACCGCAGAGACTGGAGACGGATCCCTCGGTGATATACGGTGCGGCGGCCAGAATCGAGTTTGCCAACGCCGGGTTGTGACAAATCATTTTCCCTGTGGGAGCGAGCCCTGCTCGCGATTGTGACCTACTGAAGTTCAGCGAGAGTTCAATCGCGAGCAGGGCTCGCTCCCACAGTATTCAATTCGCCTGCGCGGCATCTCTTTCAAGCTGGCGCTCACCCGCGAGAATTCCCGGCAACGCATAGTTGCCCTCGTGGCAGGCGTACTCGTACATCTTGTCTCCCGCAGGTCTGGCGCGCATCGGAATCTCGGCAGTCCACGGACGACTGAACACGGTCGGGTCTTCCAGTGTCACGTTATAGACTATCTGTTCCTCAGACACGCGCGTGAAACGTTCCACCACCTTCAGATCCTGGCTCGCACCCCGGTAATTCTGCTGCGGATGGAAGTTCACCGTCTCCACCACCAGTGTGTCGCCCTCCCAGCGCCCGACGGAGTCACCCATCCACTTGACCATATGATCAGGCTGATGCTCATCGTTCAGACGGATGATGCGTGCGTCGTGCACCATCTCCACGAGAATCATCACGTAGTCCTCGGTCTGCACGATCTGATAGTTGTTGTTGTACATCACCGGCAGCATGGGTGGCCCGGAGCTGGAGCTGAAGGAGAGCAGGCAGCGTTCGCCAAGTGGACGCAGTTCCGGTCCGTCGAATGCACCGACTCCCGGCATCTGTCGCCACTGCGCGACCACGCTCGGATTCGGTCTGCCCTCGGCAAACGGAATCTGGCCATCAGGAGGGTCGATGATCAGCGATGTCCGAAATTCGCCATTGATGACGGCGACATTGGTGCCGCGATCCAGCCAGAAATTGTTGTACCCGGCATCGGTGTTGCCGTCACTGGGCGGAGGACGATTGGGGTCGCTCGGCTGATTGGCGCGCTCGATCCGTTGCTGCGCAGCGATCTCGTACTGGCGCGCCTGCTCTTCGGTCAGAAAGCCGGTAGTCCCAAATTCGGCGGGACGCTCCAGCGGTGTCTGTGTGGCATTGGTCCAGATCCCCTGCAGATCCGGCTTGCCGTCGGGCGTGCGGGGAACGCTCCATTCACTCGCAGTCTGTGCACTGAGTGTGAACGACGTAAGGAAACAAATCGCGCCGCTCAGGACAGCGACACGAAAATTGGAGCGAGGGAGCAGAGCGTGAAGCATGGCTGATCTCCGATTCTTGTTCTTGTGGAGTGCAGTGCCAGCTTCGTACTGACCGTTCCGTAAGTCAAGTGTGGGAGCGAGCCTGCTCGCGATGCCGTTTTCGCTCCCTACGCACTTCGCATGCCGAACAGTGCCATGGGGTAGTGCCATGCCGGACACGCCGTGAACCCATCCATGGGGGCTCGGCAGCCGCCATCCAGGCGGCTGACGGTCCGGCATGGCACTACCCCATGTCACCGCTCTACCTGTGTTGGTGCCCAGCAAAAAGAGAACTACGTGTCCAGTCGGCTCCAGTTCAGATGACTCCGTATGTATCCGAAATTTTAGTAACGAATATCCGGAACAACCACAGACGGTAGAGCGAAGGTACGGGGAGTGCAAAGGCATCGCGAGCAGGCTCGCTCCCACAGGGGAGACAGAGAAGGGGTTACAACCAGCCCTTGCGCTTGAAGTACCAGTATGGGGCGATGCCCGAGAGCACCATCAGGCCGATGGCGAACGGATAACCCAGCGTCCAGCCCAGCTCCGGCATGAAATCGAAGTTCATGCCGTAGGCGCTGGCCACCAGCGTCGGCGGCAGGAATACCACCGCCGCAATCGAGAAGATCTTGATGATCTGGTTCTGCTGAATATTGATGAAGCCCTGGGCCGCATCCATCAGGAAGTTCACCTTGTCGAACACGAAACTGTTGTGGGGCAACAGCGATTCGATGTCACGCAGCAGTTCGCGGGCGGTTTCGGCATGGTCAGCGGAGAGCTTGCCGTGACGCAACAGGAAGGTCAGCGCGCGCTGCGTGTCCATCAGACACAGACGCACCTTGCCGTTGGTATCTTCGTGGCGGGCCAGTTCGTCGATGGCGTCCTCGATGGAGGCGTCGCTCTCTTCGAGCACCAGGTTGCTGGTGTGTTCGAGTCCGGTGTAGACCTCTTCCAGCGTGTCGGCCAGGTCGTTGATCTTGATCTCGAACAGGGCCAGCAGGATGCCGATGGCATCTGCAGCCAGACCCTTTTGTCGCTTTGCACGCATGCGTAGCAGTCGGAACGCGGGAATCTCACGCTCGCGCAGGGTAATGAGCTGCCCGCCGGTAAAGGTGAATGCCACCGTGGTGTTGCGGGGGCGATCGTCGACGTGATGCAGGAACATCGAGTGCACGTGCAGGCCGCCGGCCTCGTCCTGATAGGAGCGGGCGCTGGCCTCGATCTCGCCGACGTCTTCGGTGTCCGGCAGTGGCAGACGATGCTGAATCTCGACCAGCGTGCGTTCCTCATCCGTGGGGTCGACCAGGTCCAGCCATAGTGCGCTGGCCAAGGTGGACTCGGTGGTCTCTTCCTGGCGCGCAATCAGGCAATGGTCAGCATTCAGATCGTAGGTATTCAGCATGAGTCAGTTCTACCACAACAACATGACAGAGAATGTGTGCTTTACAGATATTTGTCAGTGACCGCACCTTCAGATGCCGACGACACCGTACTCGCATACTTCGCCAGCAGACCCTTCGTGTAACGTGGCGCCGGTTTCTTCCAGTTCTGCAGCCGTCGAGCAATCTCGGCGTCGTCCAGGTGCAAGCGTACCTCATGACTGCCGGCATCGATGGTGATGCGGTCGCCGTTCTCGATAATGGCAATCGGGCCGCCTTCGATGGCTTCAGGCGTGATGTGGCCGACCACGAAGCCGTGGCTGCCGCCCGAGAAGCGTCCGTCGGTGATCAAGGCCACTTCCTTGCCCAGGCCCTTGCCGATGATGGCGGAGGTGGGGCTCAGCATCTCGCGCATGCCGGGGCCACCCTTCGGGCCTTCGTAGCGAATGACCACCACATCGCCCGCAACTACCGCGCCATCGAGAATGCCCCTGATGGTCAATTCTTCCGAATCGAAAACGCGTGCCGTGCCGGTGAAGGACAGACCTTCCTTGCCAGTGATCTTGGCGACAGCACCGGTAGGCGCGAGGTTGCCGCGCAGGACTACCAGATGGCTGTCCTTCTTGATCGGATTATCGAAGGACTGAATGATTTCCTGTCCCGCGGGGTAGGGCTTCACGTCCTTCAGGTTCTCGGCCAGTGTCTTGCCAGTGACGGTCATGCAGCTGCCATCGAGCATGCCCTTGTCCAGCATCATCTTCATCAATGGCTGTATGCCGCCGATCTTGATCAGCTCGGACATCAGGAAGCGGCCGCTCGGACGCAGGTCGGCCAGCAGTGGAGTCTCTGCGCCGATGCGGGTGAAGTCGTCCAGGGACAGCTCAACACCGATGGTGTGGGCCATCGCCAGCAGGTGCAGCACGGCATTGGTGGAGCCACCGAGCGCGATCACCACCTTGATGGAGTTCTCGAACGCGGCGCGCGTCATGATGTCGGACGGTTTGATGTCGTGGCGGATCAGATTCATGATCGCTTCGCCTGCGCGCAGGCAGTCGTCGATCTTGTCGGCAGAAATCGCGTCCTGCGCGGAGCTGTTGGGCAGACTCATGCCCAGCGCTTCAATGGCCGATGCCATGGTGTTGGCCGTGTACATGCCGCCACAGGAACCCGGACCAGGAATCGCCGTCTCTTCGACGTTCTTCAACTGGATGTCCGACATGGTGCCCTTGGCATGACTGCCGACCGCCTCGAACACGGAGATGATGTCGGTGTGGCCCTTGCCCGGCTGGATCGTGCCGCCGTAGATGAAGATGGACGGACGGTTCAGACGTGCCATGCCCATGATGCAGCCCGGCATGTTCTTGTCGCAGCCGCCGATGGCGATGATGCCGTCATGGCCCATGCAGCCTGATACTGCTTCGATGGAATCGGCGATCACTTCGCGCGAGACCAGCGAATACTTCATGCCCTCGGTGCCGTTGGAGATGCCATCGGACACAGTGATGGTGCCATAGATGATGCCCTTGCCATTGGCTGCATCGACGCCACGATTCACTTCCTCTGCCAGCTTGTTGATGTGCATGTTGCACGGCGTGACCATGGCCCAGGTGGAGGCGATGCCGATCTGCGGCTTCTGGAAATCCTCGTCGCTGAAACCCACTGCGCGCAACATGG
>Ga0155965_1026_pt1 | contig 26161 bp, 14 predicted proteins | sample RifCSPlowO2_02_FD_107619 | JGI IMG/M metagenome (GOLD analysis project Ga0155965, IMG submission 107619) | Gammaproteobacteria bacterium RIFCSPLOWO2_02_FULL_57_10
TCGCGAATAAAGTGCCAGTTTGATATTCAACTTTGCACCGAATCGCGAGCAGGCTCGCTCCCACAGTAAGGGGCGGCCCTTGCTTTTTCTGGCAGACCGTCAGGCGGTTGCCCGCCTGACGGCATCAGACATTACGCGCCTGGCGTCCACTCCAGAGAGACCCAGAACTGGCGGCCCCATGGTGTGGAGAGACGGGTTTCGAAACCACCCTGCATCGGCATGCGCTGTGGGCGCTGGTCGAACAGGTTGTTGATACCCAGGCTCAGGTTGAACTCGCTGTCGAAGTACTGGTCGATGACCATCGAGTAGCGAGCATCGAAGCGCATTTCGCCACGGATGGCGCGCGGCGCTATCCAACCATCACCGTACGCATCAATGGTCACATCGTCGTATACCACCGTGTGCCAGTAGTTGGCGGCGATTGACGCACTGTGATTATCCATGAACCAGTTCAGACGCACATTGCTCTTGAACTTCGGCATGGGAGGAACGATGCCGGTATTGGCATTTTGCCTGCCAACTGCTTCACGAACACCACCGAACAGATCCTGAAAGTCGTAGGATTTGTAGTACGTTGTCTGAGCTGTCGTGGAGAATGAACCCCAGTTTTCGGTCTCCCAGTCATACGTGGCGGTCACGTCGAACAGGTCGATCCATACAGAGCTGATGTTCTGCGACTGGGTGTACACCGAATCCACTGACCCGTCGGCACGTCGAGCAACCGCCGGGCCTGGGCGAGTGGCATAGTCTGCCAACCACGCGTTTGCTGCATTGCGTGTTGCCGAGCCGGGAGTGAAATCATAGTTGGTGATGCCGGTTGCGGCCTGGAACTGCTGGAACTGGAAAGACACCGTGTCCTGGGTGGTCAGAGAACGAATACGATCGGTGTATTCGATCTCCTGATAGTCCAGAGACAGGCTCAGACCATCCAGCACCGCAGAAGGCTCCCAAGTCACTCCCAAATTCTTGATCGTGGAAGTCTCCGGCTTCAGGTTCGGGTTTCCGGCCGAACAGGTCGTCGCACCAATCAACAGGTTGTTGGTGAACGGGTCACGTCCGCTGAACACCTCGCCGCAGTTCTCGTCTCTTACGTAGGGACGACTCTGCACGGGAGATGGGGCCAAGAAGCTTTCGCCCCATGACGCACGCACGGCCAGTGTCTCCAGAGCTTCCCAGCGCAGAGCCACTTTCGGTGTGGTAGCTTCCAGACCAAAGTCCTTGAACTGCTCGTGACGAACCGCACCCTGAATAGCCAAGGTTTCCAGGATCGGCACTTCGATTTCCAGGAACGCGGCCCTCACTTCCGACGCGTAGAATTCATCTTCAGGCAGCGGAGCTCCAGCAACAGTGTTGTAGTCCCAGCCCATTGCATCCACCGGATTGGCGAAACGATCGTCGAAGAAATCACGCCACTGGTAACCCACCGCAGTCTGCACGGCACCAGCGGGGACCTGGAACAGTTCACCGGTCAACACTGTCTCGAAGATGTCCAGTCGCTCTCGCTGTGTCAGTCGGTTCTTGTCACGCTCGAACAGCCATTCGGTGATCTCCTTGGAGTTGCTGGTCACGCCTTCCACGTAGAAGGGTGAGCGCGGATCTGCGGAGCCGAAGGGGTTCCAGTATTCGTTGCCATTCGGTCCACCCAGTCCGGCCAGGCCCAACTGCAGCTTGCCCAGATGCAGCGAGTAGGAGTCGCTCATGGAACGACTTTCCTGCTTTGCATAGTAGCTGTAGCCAGTCCAGGTATCGGTCAGATCGTACTCGGCACTGAACTTCACACGGTTCAGCTGCGTGTGCGTCTCGAAAGCGCGTGATCCCCCCGAGTCTTCAATGTGACTGGGGCGATGAGTATATGACTCGGTGATCGCGCGCCAATTCCAGGGCACCACATCAAACCCATAGGGGTTTGCGGGGTGGGTGGCGCGGACGTACAGTACACGCTGGTTGTTACCGGTGGTTGCAGTAGTGGAAGTGGTTCGACCATTTGATATGCGATAGGAGTTATTCAGTGTCGCATTCAAACGCAGCCAATCAGTTGCCTCATAACTGAAGGAGTTGTAGAGGTTGTAGTTCTCCTCTTCCACCGAATACTGGAACTGTTTGGTGTAATCGAACAGACAGTTTCCGGTCAGCGCGCCGGAAGCAGTGCGTTGCGGAACGCCAGACGGCGTACTGTATTTGCCCTGACCATGACCCGGATAGCCATCGTTGAAGGTGCCACAAGAGGGGTCGATCAGGAGCCGGTTGCTGGCCGCAGTGGAGACCACACCGCCGTGAGGCTGATACAATCTCACCCCGGGCGGTGCAGGAGTGGTCACGCGGCGGAATGTCCCGGGATTGCCGGAAGTTGAAGTGCCGTAGGCTTTTTCCCACTCACGCAGTCTTTCGTACTGCATCAGCGGGGTCTTTTTCTTGTTCTCGAAGGCGCCAACATAACCAATGCCGTTATCGAAAACCTTGCCCCACATCATGGCACCAGTGGTTTCCTCCATGCCCTCTTCGTCAGTTACCTGATAATAAGTGCGGGCACGGAAACCTTCGAAAGTCTTGTTCGGGATGATGTTGACCACGCCCGCTACCGCATCCGAACCGTACAGTGCAGAACCACCGTCCAGTACCATTTCGAGCCGATCGATCGCAATTTCCGGGAGTGAGGAGGATACTGCGGGAGACAGCGTCCGCGTACCGTCCACCAGAGTCAGGGTAGAGTTCTCACCCAGCCCCCGAAGGTTGAAGCTCGCTGCGACCGAGTCCTGGGCGCCGTCCTGGCCAGCCAACACGTTGGCAACCACGTCGGTGTTTTGTGTATAAGTCAGTTCCCGAATGTAGTTGGACATACTGGGCGCACCTGAGTCGTAAAGGTCGGCCTGGCTGACGGTATCTACGGGGGAGTTCTGGGCAAAAGCGCTGTTCCTGATATAGGAACCGGTGACGACTACCTCTTCTACTTCTGGTTCAGCGTCCTGGGCGTGGGAGGCCAGGGGCAAGGCGAACGCAGTAGCGAGGCAGGTGTGGATCAGATAGCGCAATTTTCCGCGCGGGGTAATGTGAGGCATATTTATCTCCGTTGTTAGCCATCTTCTTGTAACGTTAATTCAGGCTTTTATTTTTTTAAATATCAATCACTTACTTGTCATTCACATCCTTGTAGGTCTTCGACAGAACCGGCGCTCTCCAGTGATCACAAGTTCCCTCGAAACTGCGACAAATTGTTACGTCCCCTAGGCGCCGGAGTTTACTCACCTTCGCCAGCATTTTCCAAGCATTTATTTACGGACACATTGTTCTACAAGTTATAGAACAAGGGTTTCTAATAACTGTTTGATAAGAACGAGAAACTTTGAAACAGAAGGGGCAGTTGTTGAGTCGCTTGGTAACGGAGATGGCGTTGAAATATACGAAATTTGCGACAGTGCGAATTCAACGAAAAAAGGCCAGAACAGATTGCCTGCTCTGGCCTTCTCTCGATTCTTGTAACGGACCTTGCGCGCCTACCCGCTCAAAGTCGGGGCTGGTTCACGCCCCGGGCGTCCACTCCACCGAGACCCAGAACTGGCGGCCCCAGGGAGTAGAAAGTCTGGATTCGAAACCACCGAGGATACCCATGCGTTGTGGTCGTTTGTCGAACACATTGTTGATACCTGCACTGAGCGTGAACTCGCTGTCGAAGTACTGATCCAGAATGATGGCATAACGTGCATCCACCCGGACCTCGCCGTCTATCTTGCGCGGTGCAACCCAACCTTCGTTGTAGAAGTCCACAATCTGGTCATCGAATACAACGCTATGCCAATAGTTCGCGGCAACCGATGCGCTCTGGTTGTTACGGAACCAGTTGAGTCGCAAGTTGGACTTGACCTTTGGCAGCGGCGGAACGATGCCGGTGTTGGCATTCTGATAACCGAGTGCATCCTTCACACCGCCAAACAGATCCTGATACTCGTAGTTATCGTAATAAGTGGTCTGTAGTGTGGTGGTAAACGAACCCCAGTCGTCAGTTTCCAGGGTGTATTGTGTCTTCAGATCGAAGAGATCAATCCACACCGAGCTGATGTTGGCGGCCTGTGTAAACACCGTTCGCACCGAGTTGTCCGGATAGCGCACAACCGGGTTGCCTGCCGTCCCACTGATGGAGGCGAGGTAAGCATCGGCGGCATTACGGCTTGCTGAGCCTGGAGTAGGATCGTAGTTCGAAGTGGTATACCCGGAGGCCGCCAGGAACTGGTTGAACTGGTTCGCTACTGTGTCCTGACTGGTCAAGGTACGGATCCGATCCACGTATTCGATTTCCTGGTAATCCAGTGAAACGCTCAACCCATCGAGTGAGCCGGACGGCTCCCAGGTCAACCCGCCGTTGCGAATTGTGGACGTTTCCGGCTGCAGATTCGGATTACCGGACGAGCAGACCGTGGCACCCACGAGAAGGGTGTTGGTCATTTCATCGCGGCCACTGAACAGCTCCCCACAGTTCTCATTTGGTATGAAGGGGCGAGCCTGCGTCGGCGTTGGTGCCAGGAAGCTCTCGCCCCACGATGCGCGCAACGCCAGAGTCGGGATCACTTCCCAGCGCAAGGCTACCTTCGGCGTCGTGGTTTCCAGTCCAAAATCCTTGAACTCTTCGTGACGCACAGCCATCTGCAGATCCAGAGTTTCGAGGATTGGGACCTGTAGTTCCAGAAATGCCGCTCTTACTTCAGACACATAGGTGTCGTCAGTCGGCAGTGGAGCCCCAACAACGGTATTGTAATCCAAGCCGGCCGCATCGAATGGATTTGCGAAATCATTCTCTACCACGTCGCGCCACTGATAGCCGAAGGCTGTCTGGACCGCACCCGCCGGGACCTGGAATAATTCACCTGTCAACACCGTCTCGAAGATTCTCAATTCGTCGCGACCGCTAACACGGTTCTTGTCCTTGTCGGTCAACATCTCGGTCAGCTCGACGGAGTTGCTGGTGACGCCCTCGATATAGAAGGGGGAACGAGGATCGGCAGAACCGAAGGGGTTCCAGTATTCATTGCCATTAGGACCGCCGCGTCCTAACAGCGCATTCTGCAAATGACCCAGATGTATGGAGTAGGAATCGTTCATCCCCTTGTCTTCCTGAGTCGAGTAGTAAGTATACCCGGTCCAGGTATCGGTGATGTCGTACTCGGCGCTGAACTTCAGGCGGTTCAGCTGGTAATGACCTTCGAAAGCGCGCGAGCCGCCGGAATCCTCGATGTAACTGGGGCGGTGTGTATACACCTCGGTGAACAGACGCCAGTTCCAGGGCACCACGTCGACCCCATAGGGGTTTGCCGGGTGGCTGGCGGGCACAAAAAGCACTTCACGGTTGTTGCCGCTCACCGCCGTGGTAGACGTAGTTCTGCCCATCGTGATGCGATAGCTGTTGTTGAGAGTAGCATTCAGACGCAGCCAGTCTGTCGCCTCCCAGCTGATAGAGTTGTACAGATTGTAATTCTTCTCTTCAGTGGAATAAGCAAACTGTTTGGTATATTCGAACACACAGCTCGTCCCTCGTGGGAACCCGGAGGGAATCGAGTATTTGCCTTCGCCATGGCCTGGATAGCCCTCGTTGAACGTGCCGCAGGAAGGGTCAAGCATAATGGCGCCGGAAGGCCTGCCACCGTGTCTCTGGTAAAGCTGAGGATTGGCACCAATAACGCGACGATAGGCCCCGGGGTTGCCAGACGAGGAGGAACCATTGTCCTTGGCCCACTCACGCGGTCTTTCGTATTGCATCAAGGGAGTCTTCTTCTTGGTCTCGAAGGCGCCGACGTAGCTGATGCCGTTATCGAAAGATCGCCCCCACAGCATCGAACCGGTCATCTCCTCCATGCCGCGCTGATCAGTTTGCTGATAATAAGTTCTGGCGCGGAAGCCATCGAAATCCTTGATGGGGATAATGTTCACCACCCCCGCTACGGCATCTGAACCGTACAGGGCCGAACCTCCGTCGAGCACCAGTTCAAGACGATCAATCGCAATCTCCGGGAGGGAGCTTGACAGCGCCGCAGACAAAGTTCGCGTGCCGTCAACCAATGACAGCGTGGAGTTCTCCCCGAGACCGCGGAGGTTGAAACTGGCTCCCACCGCATCCTGCGCTCCATCCTGACTGGACAGCACGTTGGCAACCACGTCGGTGTTCTGAGTGTAGGTCAAATCGCGGATGTAGTTGGAAATGCTGGGGGCACCTGACTCAAACAGGTCCACCTGGCTGACGGTATCCACAGGTGAATTCTGGGCAAAGGCACTGTTCCTGATGTAAGAGCCAGTCACCACCACTTCTTCGACTTCAGGGTCAGTGTCCTGGGCCTGAGCGATCAGTGGAAGGGTGAGGGATGCCGCGAGACAGGAGTGGATCAGATAGCGCAGTCGCCCGCGCGGGGTAATGTGAGGCATAATTATCTCCGATTTTTAGCCAGGTTTAATTAGCGTTGTTGTCAGGCTTTTATTATTGGAACTTCAACTACTTGTATAGCTACAACGAAGACTTCAGCTGCAGCTACCCCCCCAATCGTCATGGTAGAAAATCAACGCACGCCCCGCGCGAATCATTCCTCATTAACTGCGACAAATTGTTACAAACACCTTGTGGCCGGAGTTTAATCATCTTTTATTTTAAACTGCAAACATAAATTTAATTAATTTTCATCTGTTACATATCGTTCCATATCAGTTATGCGCAGTGAAACTCATTCAAACATCATTATGGAAAACGAGAAAATACAGGCTTTTTTACAGAGTATTTCCATTTCATTGCTTCTGTACCACTTATCCATATATGCGACATTTGCAAAAATTATTTAATTTTTTGTGTAGATAGGTAGCACTTATTTATTAATGCAATAAAAAAAGCCGGAGCGCATTACCGCCCCGGCTTTCTCTCCACTTGCTGCCCGAAACCCCTTGTCATCACTGCAGTCAAGGGCCTTCAGTCAGTGCTTCACGCCCCTGGAGTCCACTCCAATGACAACCAGAACTGCCGACCCCACGGAGTCGAGAGTCTGGTCTCCGCACCACCGATGATACCGAGGCGCTGCGGACGCTTGTCGAACAGGTTGTTGATACCGGCACTGACAGTGAATTCACTGTCGAAGTACTGGTCGAACACATGCGCGTAGCGGACATCGAAGATGTACTCGCCTCTGATCGTGCTGGGTGGGTTCAGGCGGTTATCCCCATCTTCCGGATAGAAATCCACGACCTGATCGTCGAAGTCTATGCTGCTCCAGTAGTTGGCGGAGATCGACGCACTTTGATTGCCGCGGAACCAGTTGACCCGCGCATTGGCCTTGATATCGGGCAATGGGGGCACAATGCCGGTGCGGGCATTCTGCTTGCCAAGCGCCTCGATCCTGACCCCGCTCAGATCCATGTAGTCATAGGTCAGGTAGTACGTGGTCTGCAGTGTTGTCGTGAAGGTACCCAGGTCGTTCGTATCCATGGTGTACTGGGCCTTCATGTCCAGCAGATCGATCCACACCGAGCTGATGTTCGCGGACTGCACGAACAGGCGCTCAACCGAACCGTTTGGATAACGCTGAATGGCGTTGCCAGGACGCGCCGCCTGCTGGGCCAGCCAAGCATCGGCAGCATTGCGGGTGGCGGAACCAGGGGTGGGGTCGTAGGACGATCTGGCTATGCCGGTCTGCGACAGGAACTGCGAGAACTGGAATCCAACCGTATCCTGCTGACTCAGGGTACGGATACGATCGACGTATTCGATCTCCTGATAGTCCATCGACAGGTTCAACCCCTCCAGGAAGTTGCCCGAGGGCTCCCAGGTGAAACCGAGGTTCTGGATGGTCGAGGTTTCCGGCTGCAGATTCGGATTGCCAGACTGACACCAGATGCCACCGATCAGAGGAGTATTGGTGAACTCGTCCAGCCCGCTAAACATGTCCGCACAACGGTCATCCCGTACGAAAGGGCGGGCCTGGAAGGGTGAGGGAGCCAGGAAACTCTCGCCCCACGAAGCGCGGATCGCCAGGCTGGGTAACGCCTCCCAGCGCAGCGATACCTTTGGTGTTGTAGCCTCCAGACCAAAGTCCTTGAACTCCTCGTGGCGCACAGCAGCCTGCAAGGCCAGAGTTTCCAGAATCGGTACCTCCAGTTCCATGAACAAGGAGCGAGTCTCCGAGACGTATTCAGCATCCTGTTGACGCTCGCCCAGAACCTGGCTGTTGGCGTAGTCTTCCCCAAGCTGATCATAGGGGTCGACAAAGTCCTGATTCACCAGGTCTCGCCACTGGTAGCCAAACGCCATTTGCACTGCTCCAGCGGGCAAGTCAAACACTTCACCAGTGACTAGGGTTTCGAAAACGTCGAGGAAGTTTCGCCCACCAAGGCGATTGGGGTTATAGGACATCAGCCAGTCCACCAATTCCTGGGAATTGCCCGTGACTCCCTCGACATATCGGGACGACAAGGGGGACTGTGATCCAAAGGGGTTGAACCACTGGTTGCCGTTCGGCCCTCCCTTTCCTGACATGGCCAACTGAAGGCGACTTGACGTGACAACGTGTTCGTCCGTGGTGCTCTTGTCTTCCTGCACAGCGTAATAGGTGTAGCCAGTCCATGATCCGCTCAAGTCATACTCTGCCGCCAGTTTCACACGGTTCAACGCATAATCCGAGCTGACCTTCTTGGAAGAATCGGAGTAGTAACTGGAGGGCAGGTTAGCCCCGGTGTTGCCAAAAACCCGCCAGCTCCATGGGGTCAAGTCAACCTTCCAGATATTGGCAGGATGATTGGCAGGTATCTTCATGACCGCCCGGTCATTACCGCCGTTAGGAGAAGTACCCGTCGTCCGGTTCTGATTGTAGCGATAATGGTTGTTCATTGTCAGGTTCAAGCGCAGCCAGTCGGCGGCCTCATAGCTGACAGTGTTGTAAAGATTCCAGTTGATTTCGTGACGGGAATAAGCGTGTTGAATACTGTACTCATAGGTACAGTTTGCACCGAAAATTGTCCCGGAAGGGTTACTGTTGGCCCCCTGTCCATGGGAGGGGAACCCTTCATTGAACGTGCCACAATCCGGGTCACGATACACCGGTCCAACATGGGTACCGCCATGAGGAGCAAGCAAATTCACTCCAGGGCTTGCTCCCCTGATCTCACGAAATGATCCAATCGGTCCCGCATTAGAGGCATTGTTGGAGTGCTGCCACTCGCGCGTTCTTTCGTACATCATCAATGGCGTCTTTTTCTGGCCTTCAAAGGCGCCCACATAGTCGATGCCGTTGTTGAAGGACTTGCCCCACATGAACGAGCCGGTCATGTCTTCCATGGCGCCGTCTTCTGTGCGCTGGTAGTAGGTGCGCGCGCGGAATCCCTCAAACTCCTTGATTGGAATGATGTTTACCACGCCCGCAACCGCATCCGATCCGTACAGGGCTGACCCTCCATCCAGCACCATCTCCATGCGACCGATGGCGATCTCCGGAAGAGTTGCCGAGAGTAACGGAGTCAAGGTTCTCGCTCCGTCTATAAGTGTCAGTGTAGAGTTTTCTCCCAGACCTCGAAGGTTGAAGCTGCTGTTGCCGGTCTGGGCGCCGTCGGCGCTGCCCAGCACGATGTTCACCACATTGACGTTCTGGGTATAACTCAGATCGCGAATGTAGGCGCCCATGCTGGGAGCACCTGACTCGAAAAGGTCTTCCTGAGTCACGGTATCGACGGGGGAGTTCTGGGCAAACGCACTGTTCCTGATGTAGGAACCTGTAACCACAACCTCCTCGACTTCAGGGTCTTGTTGCGCCTGAGCCACCATAGGAAGAGTGATAGATGCTGCCAGAAGGGAATGAATCAGATGGCGCAGTTGCCCGCGCCGGGTGAAGTTAAGCATGGTTATCTCCAGTTGTTGGCGCTGCACGCTGTGGGCCGCATTGCCTTTATTATTTTGAAATCAAACAAGCACTAACATAAAGCGACTTAACTTTAAGGTACTTCTTGATTATCACTGGATGATGAACTGCTGATATCAAAAATCCATGCTTCGATATACGTCCACTTCGCCTTAAGTCGCAGGAATTTAACCTCTCCGTCACGATAAAAGCAATGGAATTTGCGACAAATTGCGACTTGTTACAAATTTGCGCCCAGTGTTCGTTGGGCCTATTCGTGCCGCAGTGCTTCCACCGGGTCCATGTCGGAGGCGCGCATGGAAGGATAGATACCGAAAGCCACGCCAATGAGCGCAGAAATGGAGAACGCCAGCAAGGGCGCGCCAAATGTCACAATTGTCGTCATATCCCAGAAGATGGAGATGATGACGGGAATAGTGACACCGAGCACCACACCTATCAGTCCACCCACGCCAGAAAGGATCACGGCCTCGATCAGAAACTGCATGACGATATCTTTTTTCTTTGCACCGAGCGCTCGTCTTATGCCGATCTCGCGAGTCCGCTCCGTGACGCTCGCGAGCATGATGTTCATGATGCCGATGCCGCCCACGAGCAAGGAGATCCCCGCGATGGCTCCGGCCACGATCTGATCACGCAGCGCGCTCTCTTCTGCCTGACGAATCAACGCCATGGGTACATCGATTGCGTAATCGATCTTCGCGTGACGGCGCTGCAGAATCTGCTCGATGATCCTGCCGATGTCTTCCACGGATTCCTGATCCTGTGTCTGGATGATCGCCTCATGCAGCTCAACGGTTTCGGATTCCATGCCACCGGAAGTCTGACGCATGATGGTCTCGCCAAAACGGTGACGTGCGGCACTTAGTGGAATGAATATTCGACTGGGGGCTGCGTTGGAACTGCCCGCCTGGTTCTGGCCGAGATTGGAATAGGCCTCCGATTCCATGATGCCGATGATGTTGTAGTAATTGCCGTCAATGCGAATGCTGTCGCCCACAGGATCAGTGACAGGGAACAGCGCGTTGGCCACTTCGTCGCTGAGTACCACGACGTTGGTCTGGTCTGTCACCTCCTCCTCGGTGAAGAAACGCCCTTGACGCAGATTGTAATTGCGCGAGATCGGGTAATCGACAGTGGTCCCCACCACATCCGTGTTCACCGTGTTACCGAGATGACGCACCGTCTTCTTGATGATGCGCGAGGGAATGACATTCGTCACTCCGGGAATGGTGAGTCGGATGGTCTCGATGTCCTGATAGGTCAGACCATAGACGACAGCAGGCTGACGGAATCCACCGCTGGCAGAAGCCTCGGCCTCTGGCGGCTTGACGCTCTTGACGATGATGTTGTTGCTGCCCAGCGCGCGGAACTGCTCCTGCGCCTCGAAGCTTGCTCCCTCGCTGACGGCCAGCATGGCGATCACCGCCGCCACACCGATCACGATGCCGAGCACGGTCAACAATGAACGCAGGCCATGGGAATAGATGCTCTTGATGCCGACTGCCACGGTCTTCTTGAGGCGCGTCCAGCTCGCCACCGACATCCCGGCATGGATCTGTCGACGTCCGGTGCTTTCGCCCTGTGGGCGACGATTCTCAAGTGCGGCGTCGTTCATCGCTCTCCACCAGACCGTCGCGCAGACGGATGGAACGCTCCGAGCGCTCGGCCAGTTCATCGGAGTGAGTCACCATGATCAGTGTCTTGCCCTGCTGGTGCAGTTCGTCGAAGAGATTGAGAATCTCGGCGCCGGATTTGGAATCAAGATTACCGGTTGGTTCGTCGGCGAGAATGATCAACGGATCGTTTGACAGTGCCCTGGCAATCGCCACCCGCTGCTGCTGACCGCCGGAGAGTTCGTAAGGTTTGTGATCGAGCCGGGTATCGAGACCTACGCGCATGGCCAGATCGATGGCTATCCTGCGACTCTCCTCTTCCGGTACTCCCTGATAGAACAGCGGCAACTCGATGTTCTCGACCACCGTCAATTGCTGAATGAGGTTGTAGGACTGGAAGATGAAACCCAGGCGTGCTCCGCGAATAATTGACAACTCATTGTCAGCCATCTTCGAGGTATCTTCGTCCCCCAGGAAATACTTGCCGGAAGTGGGCTGGTCCAGGCAACCGAGTATGTTCATGAACGTCGATTTGCCACAGCCGGACGGCCCCATGATGCTGATGTAATCGCCCCGAAAGAAGTCGATGGAGATGCCATGCAAGACCTGCACGGATAACGCACCCATCTGGTAGGTCTTGCGGATGTCCTGCACCCGTGCGACGACCTCTCTGTTCAGAGGTGCAGTGGGCCGCAGCGTACCCGTCAACGCGCCACTCATGTGCGAAGTGTTGCCTGCAGTCCCAGCCAAAGGTCCGCTCATATCAATCCCGCGCCTGGGCTCCGACCGCCGCTACCGTGTTCTGTCGCGGTGGCAACAGCATGACTTCCTCGCCAGCTCGCAGGCCCGACGTGATCTGGATGAACTGTTCGGAGAAGGTCCCCACCTCCACCACGCGGCGCTCGCTGCGACCGCCGTTCACCACATACACCACCTGCTGGTCATCAAAATAGGTGACCGCCTGCAGCGGAACGTAGATCGCGTCTTCCAGACGCTCGACAAGAATCTCCACCTGAGCACTCATGCCCGGGCGCAGCCACTCGTGCACGCCGTCGATCTTGACCATGCTTGGGTACACCTTCAGATCAGGGTTCATGAAGGAGTTGCCGGAGTCCGCGACGACCGCGACCTTGGTCACGACACCAGTGAGATCGATGTTCGGAAACGCATCGACCCGCAGCGCCACTGTCTGCCCCTCGGCGACACGCTGTACGACTGACTCGTGGATGTTGACCCGCACGGCCATCTCGGTCAGGTCGGGGATGGTCAGAATGGGCTGACGCTCGCGCACGGTGGCGCCTTCCGCGATCGGCTCCTGATTGTTGCCACGGAACTGCTGACTCTGTTCGGCAGAGCCATAGACCACGAGGCCGGGTCGTTGTGCACGTATGACGGTGGCCGCCAGCTGGTTGTTGATATCCGCCAGTTTTTCGCCCTCCAGGTTCAAGCGCTTCTCGGCAGACTTGAACTGCGCCTCGGCCTGGGCGAGTTCGGCCTGACCCTCGGCACGGGTGCGCTGATAACTCATGATGGCGTCTTCATAAGCGGCCAGGAACTGCTCGGCCTCCTTGGGGAAGGTGTATTGCTGGTACAGACGCAGCTCGGTGGCCGCGGAGTCCAGGCGAATCTGCGTCTTCACCACCTTGACCTCTTCCAGCTCAAGTTCGGTCGGCGTGATGAAACCCCGTTCCTCCAGCCGATACTGGCCGTCCAGACGAGCCTGAGCCTGTAAATGATCTTCCTCTGCCACCCGCAGGGCATCTTCGAGCACGCGCAGACTCTGCTTGGCCTGGCCATCCTCGAGACGATCGTTGTTGGCGTATTCGCTGAAGTCGAGCGTGTTGCGGATCCGCATGTAGCTTTCATCCATGAGCATGACCGAGTTGACGACGACAGGCGCATCGCTGAGCTCGACGAGCTTCAGCTCCGCAGGCTCCTCAATCACAGAAGTCACCTCTGTGGGAGCTTGCCCTGCAAGCGATGGCCTCTCACTTCGCGCCCCTCCCCCTGCCGCCATGGCCTGCATCCGTTCCAGCATTTCCGGTGGCAACTGACCACCGTTCGCAGCCATCGCCGCTTCGATGCGTTCGCGCATCGCCGCAGGCATCTGTTCCAGATTGGCAGGATCAAATGTTCCTCCCCCGGCACCAGGCGCGCCGCCACGACGTTGCTGCGCGATGCTTTCAAGATCCACCGGAGCAGGAGTCGCAGCGGCCAGAGACGCAGCAATATTGGCGCGTTCGGACTCCGCCAGACGCTCCTCGATTCCCAACTTCTCGACGATCTCCGACACCACGTTCAGGCCAAGAAATTTCTCGAAGTCCAGCCGCGCAAACTTCATCGTCTGCTGTGCCGTGTTGAGATTGCTGACGTTCTGATTGATACGGATCTCGAGCTGCGCCTTGCGCTCGACGAAGGTGGCCTCGGCGGTTTCGTAGGTGATTTCCTGATTGAGCTTTTCCGCTTCCAGTTGCGCGGAATCCAGTTCCACAAGGATCATGCCCGCAGCCACATCCTCGGCGGTCACGCGATATCCTTCCTCGACGATGCCGAGAATCTTGGTGCCATCACGGCCCTTGATCGTGGAACGAATCTGCTGAGACTGCAGTGCCTCGACGTTGCCGCCTTCCAGTACGACGACGTCGAACGGACCCTGCCTTACCTCGAAGGTTGTCCCTGAGCCGATCTCTTCAGACGAGCCTCCCATCAGCATAGCGCTGGAGACAAGCACCAGGCCCGCTACGCCCACAATCGCGACGCGGGTATTCCTGCCTGCAGCCAGAAAACGCGTTCTGCCAGTCTCGATCGCCAGACGCACCTGCGCTGTCAGTTTCTGCTGCAGCCGCTTCGCGCCATTCGCTTCAGAGTTCATTGATGCCTTCCTCCCATTGTCCATCGTCGTGAACGTAGAGCAGACCGATGTCCCGCCACAGTTCCAGTTTCGCCACGTTGTGATCCACAATCGCTCCAGAGAGAGCAGTTCTGGCATTCGTCAAATCGTTCTGCGCATCCACAGTGTCCTGGATGTCACCCAGACCCAGCTCGGCGCGCAATTCAGCCTCTTCCACACGGCGCTCGTTCAGCGCCACGCTGACCAGACTGATGTCGTAATTTCTCTCTGCCTCTTCGATCGCCCGCCAGGCATCGAGAATCTGCAGCTTGATACTGTCGACCGTCGCTTCATAGGAACGCACGGCTGCCTCGTAGTCGATCAGGGCGCGACGATAGTTGTTGCGCTCGCTCATGCTGTCCAACGGCAGGTCGAGCTCGAGTCCCGCACTGTAATCCGTCTGCCGGAAGTCCAGATCACCGAGACGGTTGTCGTCACCGGCAGGGACTGCCGCATCGATGAAGAGATCAAGGCCCGGCTTGAAGCCGTCGGCGGCCAGCCTGATCCGCCGCTCACGATCCTGAATCTGATCCACCCGGGTGTACAGATCCAACCGCGTCTCCAGTGCCGTCTCGATCGCCTGCTCCAGGGAGATGTCCGGGCTCTGCATGCCTGCCGCAGTCACCAGTGCCAGTTGGGCATCATCCAAGATCACGGGATCATCAGCCTTCAGACCGACCAGAATCTTGAAATTGTCCAATGCCGTGCTGTAACGCGTGATCGCCCTGGCCCAACTCAGTTCGCGCTGCAGGGCCGACTGCTCCAGACGGGCAATCTGCCCAAGCGTGCGCAGCCCTTCCGCCTGGAAGGCCCGCTCGCGCTCGAGACTGCTGCGGGTAGCGAGCAGGCCCTGGTAGTTGTTGCGCACGGTGTCGCGGGTCTGCAACACGGTGTAGTACTGGGACGCCACGCGCACCGCCAGAGTCTTGCGATAGCGCGTGAACTCGCGCAGGCGATACAGCAGATCACGTTCGGCCTGCATCAGGGTTTCGTCCGCTTCCCGACCGGCTCCTCGCAACAGTGGCTGGGTGAATGATCCGATCAGTGCGGAGGCCGCTGTCTGCTCGGAATCCCCTGTGACAAAACGCAGAAAGTTGGACGTCAGGTTGAGCGCGATCTGACCACCGCCACGAATCAGCATGCGCGACCCGATGGTCGAGCGACCGAGAATGAATTCCTCGGTGACCGTCTCGCCGGTCGGTACCATCAACAGCGTGTCGGCGTCCTGCACGAACTCGTTCTCGACATCCCACTCATAGCTGCCACTGGCTGTCGCACTGAAGATCGGCGTGTATTGATAGCGATCCAGCGTCAGTGACAACGCTTCCAGATAGAGTTGCTCCTTCTGCAACTGGTATTCACGGTTGTAACTGAAGGCCAGCTCCAGCGACTGATCGAGGCTCACCACGCGGGCGCTCACTTCGGCCTCGCCCTGGGAGCCGAGAAACGCGGCAAGGGGGCTCGTGCTGACCGGAAACTGTTCCAGCGCCAACGCCTGGCGTTGTTCCAGTGTCAGCGTGCGCGTCATGCCGGGTACCTGGTCTGCCTTGTCGGCGATGGCAGCATAGGACTGCCGATCGGCGGCCTCCTTGTGGTAAGCGGATGAGCAGGCGCTCAGCGCAAGACTCATCACGCTCGATGCTAAAACCGCTGCTACTGCAGATGACAAATTACGCATGACGTCCCAGGACCCGACCCTTGCTTGATTGAGTGTTCTACGCCTTTGTCTCGAAAACCTGTCGCCGCTGATCCTGTGGGAGCGAGCCCTGCTCGCGACAGGTGTCAAGCCACGCAACAAACCGCTAGAATCCTGCCAACTACGGGCCTCTCATGCCAGCCACGCCAGTGGCGACATCGATCCGACAATATAAGGACAACTCCATGAAAGCAACTCTTGCCGCCAGCGTGTTCGCGGTCATCGCAACAGCCCTCGCACTGGTGCAGTACAGCACCGCACAGGAGCTGCAGCGGCAACTGCTGGAAAGCGAGAATCGCGGTGCGACACTGGAGCAGCAACTCCAGGCGCAGACCGATGCCAATGCCCGCCTGCAGGATACCTTCGAGCAACAGATCAATACTCTGCAAGAGAACTTGCAGAGCTCGTCCCGCCAACTTGTCATACTGTCGGAATCACTGCAGGAAACCCGCGAAATGCTCAATGCGATCGCCCCGGTTGCCGCCGAACCCGCTGTTGCCCCCTAAAAAACATCCCTTGTCCGCAATTTGAGGCTCTGTCGGCAGGTCTTTGAACGACAAGTGTCGGCCATCCCCCGTGACCGGACAGAGGTGGACTTCTCCGTAGAATTCCGTACATTAGCCGCAACCGTTGTCACCCGGCTGTGAACCCGCCGACTCAATCATGACTGCACCGAATTCCCTGGAGAATCCTATGTTCCACTCCCTGCCCTTGCCCACCAGGCTCACTGCCATCGTCACGCGGGCATCCACCGCTGCCCTGTTTGCCATGGCGCTGATCGCGTGTTCTCCGCAGAGCGATACCACATCGACGGCAGTGACCGAATCGGCAGAAAGCCCCTCCACTCAGGTCTCGGAAGGTTATCGCCGCATCAACACGCCGAACCCGGCAGATCCTCTCGACACCCACATCTTCGAGCTGGACAACGGCCTGCAGGTATACCTGACGGAGAATCACGAGGAGCCACGCTTCTACGCCGAGATCGCCGTGAAGGCGGGCAGCAAGCACGACCCTGCCGATGCCACTGGCCTCGCACACTATCTCGAGCATCTGCTGTTCAAGGGCAATCAGTCACTCGGCACCGTCGATTACGCAGCAGAGAAACCCTATCTTGACCAGATCACGGCTCTCTACGAGCGCCACTTCAACGAGACCGATCCGACCGCGCGCGCCGCCATCTACGCCGAGATCAACAACGTGTCACAGCAGGCCGCGCAATACGCCGTGCCGAACGAGATCGACAAACTCTACAACGCCATGGGTGGCTCCGGCCTGAACGCGCATACCTGGCATGAAGAGACCGTCTACAAGATCGGCCTGCCATCCAATCGTCTCGAGCACTGGGCCGCCATCGAATCCGCACGCTTCGTCGATCCGGTGTTCCGCCTCTTCCACACGGAACTGGAAACCGTGTACGAGGAACAGAACCAGAGCCTGGACAACCGCGATCGCGTCTCCTACTACGCGATGGGCAAGCTGCTCTACAAACAACATCCCTATGGTCAGCAGACGACGATTGGCGATTCCGAACACCTGAAGAATCCGTCCCTCGTCTACATCCAGAATTACTTCGACACCTACTACGTGCCGAACAACATGGCAATCTTCATCAGTGGCGACATCAACATCGACGAGACCATCGCCATCGTCAGTGAATCCTTCGGCAGTTGGGAGCGTCGCGATGTGCCGGAAGTCGGCCCGTGGGTGGAAGAGCCGCTGCAGGGTGCCGAGCGCGTGACCGTGAATTATCGTGGCGAAGAAGAAGTCCAACTGGCCTTCCGCACCGTGCCTAACGGTCATCCGGACAAGGAAGCACTGATGCTAGTTGACATGATTCTCGACAATCGCACCGCCGGACTCATCAACCTGAATCTGAATCAGGCGCAGGCCGTGCAGGCTGCAGGATCTTCACCGGAGTTCCTCAATGATTACGGTTCACAGCGCCTGTGGGGCGTGCCCAAGGCAGGTCAGACTCTCGAAGAAGTCGAGCAACTTCTGCTGGACCAGATCGAGCTGATCAAGGCGGGCGAATTCGAAGACTGGATCATTCCCGCGATCGTCAACGACTTCAAGAAGAGCCAGAAGCAGTCACTCGAATCCAATACCGCGCGCGTCACCATGATGCGCCAGGCCTTCCAGATGGAAGCGGACTGGGATCATTATCTGGCCGAGATCGCACGCCTCGAGCAGGTGACCAAGGCGGACATCGTCGCCGTGGCCAATCGTTACTTCGGCAACAACTACGCGGCAGTGCACCGCGTCGACGCGCAGCAGGAAATTCCCGTGGTCGAGAAGCCGCAGATCGATCCCGTGCCCATCGACCCCAGCCGCCAGTCGCAGTTCGCCGCCAGCATTCTGGCGATGCCCTATGAAGAGATCGAGCCGATCTACGTCGATCCGAACAGCGATTTCAGCATCGTCGATTTCGCCCCTGGCGTGCAGCTCTATTACTCTCCGAATCCACTGAACGATCTGTTCTCGTTCTCGATCAATGTCGAGGTCGGCACCGAGGAGAACGATATGCTCGGACTGGCCACGGCCATGCTGGAAAAAGCAGGCACTGCGTCTCTCTCTGCCGAAGAACTGCAGAAGGAGTGGTATCGCCTCGGCAGCGAATTCGGTGTCGGTGCGGGCGCAAATGAATCCTCCATCGGCATCTCCGGGCTCGACGAGCAGTTCGAGCCATCGCTGGCATTGATGCTCGATCTGGTGCGCAACCCGAGCGTTGACGAGGCCACACTCGAAGAATTGAAGGCCATCATCCTCAAGTCGCGGGAAGATCAGAAACAGGACCCGGCGGCCATCAGTCAGGCGCTGTTCCTCTACAACCGTTATGGTGAAGACTCGCCAATGCTGCAATCACTCACCAGCGCGGAAATCCAGGCTGCCACGCTGGCGGATCTGCAGAGCGAAATCGCCGATCTGCTGCATTACAAGCACACGCTGACCTACACGGGATCGCTGCCGCTGGACGCGCTGATGGAAAGCATCCGCAAACACTACGAGATACCAGCCGAATTGCAGGACACACCTCCTTACCGCTTCCGCACTGCGCGTGTGATCGAAGAGAACGAGGTATACGTGGTCAATCAGCAGACTGCACAGGCTCAAGTGCGAATCGAATTTCCAGACGGCACTTATGATGAGGCGCTGGTTGTCCCTTCTTCCCTGTACAACACCTATTTCGGCACCAGCATGTCGAGCGTCGTGTTCCAGGAGCTGCGTGAAGCAAGAGCGCTCGCCTACTCCGCACAAGCACAGTACGCGCAGGGTGGACGTCTGAATGCCGAAAATCTCGTGCTCGGTGCGATCAGCTCACAGAACGACAAGACGGTGGAAGCCATCGATGCGTTCCTGGATCTGTTCGACAACATGCCGTCCTCGGGAGACCGATTCCAGGAAGCCAAGAGCTCCATGGAAAACCGCTACCGGACCTCAACAGTCGGGTTCCGCCAGGTGATCGGCACCGTGCGTTCCTGGGAACGACTCGGGCTGCAGGGTGATCCACGTGAGGCGCGTTTCGCGCAACTGCAATCTGCCACACTGGAAGACATGTTGAGTTTTCAGCGCCAGCACGTGGCAGGCAAGCCGAAACTGATCTCCATTGTGGGCGACATGTCCCGTATCGATGCCGCCGCTCTGGAAGAGTTCGGTACGGTCACGGAGCTGCAGGTGGACGATCTGTTCGTGGAGTAGATTATGCCGCAGGGGGTTAGAGCCAATGGGGTGAAAATCAGGGAGGTCAAGGTCAATGCCCCTCTGGTTGTCAGAGAGCTGAACAAGACGTATGGACAGTTCGAGGTGCTGCGTGAGCTGAACCTCGAGGTGCTGGCCGGTGCCGTGCACGGACTGGTCGGACTCAACGGCTCGGGCAAGACCACGACGCTGGAATGCCTGCTCGGCATGCAGTCATTCAACAGTGGCGAAGTCCGAGTGCTGGGCCTGTCTCCCGCAGATCTGCATCAGAGTCGTGGGCGCATCGTCAGCATCTTCGACAGCCCCAGCCTGCATCCTCAACTGACAGTGCGTCAGGCACTGGAACACGCGAGCCTGCTGTGCGAGGAGCGCGTGCGCACACCATCGCAGGTCGAGGCCCTGCTCGGCATCAGCCGTTACAGCAATTTCCGCATTCGCCATCTGTCACTCGGCAACCGCCGCCGCGCATCGATCGCTCAGGCACTGCTCGGGCGCCCCGAGTTCGTGATCCTCGATGAACCCTTCAACGGCCTGGATGCCGGAGGCGTGGAAGATGTGCTCGCCCTCATCAGTCAACTGAACCGGGAAGAAGGCACCGCGTTTCTGTTGTCGAGCCACCAGCTGCCCTATCTGGAAAAAATCTGCACGCATCTGTCCATTCTGCACAAGGGTCGGATCGTGGTGAGCGATCACGTCAGCAATCTCTTCGACGCACAACACAGTCGACTGCTGGTGAGTTGCGACGACGTCACGCGTGCATGCACCATCGTGCAGGATATTCCCGGCGTGACGATCGAAGACAACAGCGCAGATCTGTTGACTCTGCAACTCGACAACGTCAGCCCGGCGCTGATCAACCAGAAGCTCGTGCAGAACAACATACTGGTGCATGAGCTGGTGCGCGAACGCGCCTCGCTGACCAGCCTGTTTCACGACATCACGTCGCGTGATCCCGTGCAATCTGCGGAGGTGGCGGCATGAACGGTTTTGTCGCGGCTCTGAGGGCGGAGATCTACGTGGCACTGCGTAGCAACAGCACGCGGCTGCTCGTACTGCTGCCTGCACTGATCGTGGTGGTTCGCGCCGTTGTCATCAAGCTCTCCGAGACGGGCCAGGAAGCCCGCGATGCACTGCTGGGACAGGACAGCTTCACCGACACCGCAGGTACGGGCAGCAATGCGTGGGGACATCTTGTCGACAGCTTCTCCATCGGTCTCACTCTGCTCAGCCTGATCCTCGTGGCCTACGCCGCCTTCTCGTTTGCGAACGATCGAGACACCGGGTCGCTGCGCCATGTGCTGATTCGTCGCGCGAGTCGCCCCGCGCTGGTGCTGGTCAAGCTCGCCACCGTCTATCTGCTGGCGCTGTGTGCACTGCTGATGATGGCAATCAGCATCGGCATCATCACTGCACTGCTATGGCAATTCGGCCCCGTGGTGGAAGACGGTTACGAGCTGATTGGCAGCGCGGAGATTCGCAGCGAGGTCGCTCTCGGCCTGCGCCTGGCACTGCTGCCAATTCCCACCGCACTGGCGTTTGGCGTGCTGGTATCGGTGTGCGCACAGTCGGCAACCCAGGCAGTGACCAGTGCGCTTGGTGTCACACTGGCCCTCGATATTTTCAAGGGTGTTCTCGGTGAGCGCGCCCACTATCTCTATGCCTCGTTTCAACCATCTCTCATCGATGAATCCTATCTGAAGGATGTGAGTCGCCTGGTGCGCGGCTACTCCGATGTCATGATCGATGCGCGGATGCTGCAACTCAACGAATGGATCCCTCTGCCCCAGGCGCTGCTGTTCGTGGTGCTGGCGCTGCTGATCGTACGGAGCAGGAAATTATGAGATGTCCCCCTGTGGGAGCGGGCCCTGCCCGCGATAATGAACGTGATCTGAAGACAATCGCGGGCAGGGCCCGCTCCCACAGAGGAATTCTTGCTGTAATGACGGCGTGTCTCCTCTCGGCCTGCATCAGCAGCGAACCCAGGCAGCTGGTGCCCAGCATCACACTTTCACCGGAAACGGTGAGTCTGAGCAATGGCGAGCCAGTCGGCAGCGGTTTGAACTTCGGCATGACCACTGCCATCAACGAAAGTGATTCGCTCAGCAATATTGCGATACTCCCCGGCGTACGGGTACGCGCTGTGACACCGAACGGTGCCGCCGATGTTGCAGGCATTCGCGCAGGCGACGTTGTGCTGGCTATCGATGGTCGCGAGATCAATCAGCCCGATTTGCTGGACGCCCTCGCTCAGCAGGTCGGCACGCCTGGCAATTTCGTGTTTCAGGTACGCCGCAACACCACTGTGTTCGAGACGACGGTGAACGCGCGCATGAACAGCGACGAACGCTCCGTGCCGGTGGAGCTGTATCGGGTGGATCCGATTGCGACGCGGGCGGGGTTCGTGACGGAGGTGTTTGCGGAGGAAGGGGCATCGGATGGGGTATCGCGGGCAGGGCCCGCTCCCACAACGGCTGTTTCGGGAGCGCGGATCGTGGAGCTGTTTCCCGACAGTCCCTTGCCTGAGGCCGATCTGCGGATTGGCGACACGATTCTGGCACTGGATGGAACGCCGGTGCAGTCTGCTCAGGACTTCATCACCAGAATTCACACGGAACATGACCTCGGCGACACGGTACAACTGAGTGTATTGCGAGACGATGGCATGCAGAACAAGCTACGGGAGGTCAGCGTGCATTTGTGGGACCCTGGGCGCCGTGTCAGTCGTGTTTCTCTGGGGCCGTTGCTGCGCTACGAATCCAGCAGGAGTCCGCAGCAGACACGCTTTACCGTGGGCGATCTGTGGCTGTTCTCTTTGTTCAACTATCAGCATGCAGAAGGCGAGAAGGAATACAGCGTGCTCGGTCTGTTCCGTTTCGCTACCGGGTACGGCGAACTGGTGGAGGACACCGGACCATGATGCGTGCCCGCACCGCCAGCATTCTGGGATTGGCCTGCACGCTGACGCTGAGTGCAGACTTGGATGCGCAATCGAACTCCAGAGCACCCAACAGCAGCGTACCCAACTACAGCGCTTCGGAAATTGCTCTCGGTGAGTGGCCTGAGGATATCCTGATCGATGACATGGACGGCGATGGTCGTCAGGACATGATCGTGCCCCAGTGGAGCAGTGAGGCAGGACGTGAGCTGCTGATCTATCTGCAGCAAGCCAATGGCCGCTTTCCGTCCGAGCCATCGCGTCATGTCGAAATCAAACCCGAGATCGTCGCCATCTCCATTGCCGATCTGCGTGCCGATCCCGGCGCAGAGTTGCTGCTCTTCTCGGGCACCTCAGTCTTCAGTCTTTCGTCAGCCATTGCCAGCTACACCGGCAACCTGAAGCCACTGTTCGACTGGGAACTGATCGCCTCGGTGCCGGACAGGCGCCGGGTGCTCTACTTTCCCGATCTCACCGACATGGATGGCGATGGACACATAGATCTGTTGCTCCCTGGTCGCGACGGCTATGGATATTTCCGTGGCGGAGCAGATGAGAGCTTTACGCTGACCCATGCGTTCAGTACAGAGAATGAGGAACTCGATCCCTCGACGATTCCGCTGGGAGAGGCGCGCTTCGATACCAACGTCGCCATCAATCAGAGCGAAGGCATCGTGCTGAGTGTGCGTGCGATCAGCAATTCCCCGTTCGCAAATTTCGTCAGCGAGTGGAATGCGGTCGAGCAGACCAGTCTGCTGGACACACGGCATTTTCTTCCGTCAGCAATCACGACACGGCTGAACGCGGACGACAAGGATGACATCATCTTCATGAACATCGGCAACGATCTGTACGGGCAGGTGAACGTGCTTTTGCAGAACGGCGACGGCAGCTACGCGGATGCGCCTGACTGGCAGGGCCCCATCGATACCCGCGGCGATATCCGCCTGATGGATGTGAACGGCGACGGGCTCAGTGATCTGCTGCGCATCATCGACAGCTCCAATGATTGGGATGTGCATTTTTTCCTGAATCGCGCGGGGCAATTCAATCTCATGCAACCCGATCAGGTGATGCGCTTTTCCGGCTATGACCTGACGCTGTCGGTCACCGACCTCAACAACGATGGACGACCACAGTTGAGCGCGAACTACTACACTATTCCCGTGGTGAACGCCGTGCGCGATGCCAGCATCGTGCGCAGTCAACTGCTGTTCGCGAGCAGCAGCGAACCGAACCAGATCTTCAATGCGCGCCCGGATTTCAAACTGGACGAAACATTTTCCGCAACTGAAGTGCGGGGTCTGTCATCCCAGATCAACCTGCAGACCGATCTCGATCGTGACGGTCGCCGGGATGCTCTCTATCTGACCAACGAAGGCACACTCGCCGCCAAGGCCATCGATGCCTCATTGCGCTTCGCAGACACGCCGTTCTGGCAATACGTGCCGACGCGCACGGTGCTGACCTTCGCCGTTGAAGACCTCAACGGTGATGGAATCGCCGACCTGATTCTCTATCACTCCACCGCCATGACGGTTCTGGTATCGACGCCATGAAAAATATGCGCACCAGACAACTTTCTCTTCCTCGACTGATCACAGCACTGACGCTCTGTGGGCTTGCCGCATCGCCATTCATCGTCGCGCAGGAGACCAGTACTCTCCCCGGCTATCGCAGCGTGCCGTTCTCGCTACCCAGTGATATCGAGCGCATGCTGATCGCCGATGCGAACCGCGATGGCCTAGCGGATCTGCTCACCGTTGGCGAGGAGCGCATCAGCCTCTACCTGCAACGTACCGCGACAGAAGGCGGTACTGCCTTCGACTTCGGCCAGCCGGACACATTCATCGCACTGCCAGGCCGCAGTGCGGGCTGGGAGCTCAGCGACAACTATCCGGATGCGCAGGGCAATCGCGCATTCTCACTACTGGCACTGATCGATGGTAATCGAGTCATGCAATGGCCACTGCAGAGCCGAACCTTTGCTGAGCCCATCACGCTGCTGAGCGATCTGAGCGGTTTTGCGGGCGGCGGCATCAATCGCCTGCACTTCTCCCAGGACATCAACAATGATGATCTGGACGATCTGATCATTCCGGGAGCCGGGTCGTTGCTGTTGCACATTCGCAATGCGGATGGAAGTTATCAACAACCGTTGAGCGTGCTCTCCGACATGCAGATCAACACCACATTGTCACTGCGGCAGTCGCTGGAGCGCGACGTCGGGCAATCCCTGCGCATTCCGCTGATCGAGCTGCGTGACGTCAACAGCGATGGCAACCCCGATCTGATTTCGGAAACGACGGAAAATTTCGACGTATTCCTCGCCAGTGCCACTGGCGATTACTTCCCACAGAGTCCGACCTACTCGATCGACCGCCTGGAAATTCGCGAACGCCTCGGCGAGTTCGACATCGATCAGCTCGACTTCTCCAACCTGACCGGCATGCTGGCACTGTCGCATGAGGAGACGCTCGAAGACGTTGACAACGATGGCATCGCCGATTTCGTGCTGCGCGAAGGGGGCAAGGTGTCACTCTTTGCCGGCACACCCGATGGCATGGACTTCACGCAACCACGCCAGGTGCTGCGCTCGGGCGGGAATGTACTGACCACCTTCCTGCAGGACGAGAACGAGGATGGCCTGAAGGATCTGTGGTTATGGCGTGTGGAGCCGGTGTCAGTCGGCGATCTGTTCCTGTGGCTCGCCCTCTCCGGCAGCATCAACGTCGAGGCCTTCGTCTATCACAACGAAGGTCAGAGCTTCGCGCGTCGCCCGGCACGACAACTGACCGTGGCGCTGAAGTTCCCTTCCGCCGTCAGTCTGATCAGCACCGCGATGGATCTTCAGGAACAGATGGATGAGGCGCGCGACACCGCAATCATCCCGACCGCCGTGGCAAAGTTGACTGGTGTGGGTTCCAACAAGGATCTCGTGGTGTTGCTGGAGCAACAGGTGCAGGTATTCCTCAACAGCATGGAGCCGGAGCCGGTGCAACCCGAAGACCAGTTCCTGGCCTCGCTGGGTTACAGCCGCGAACGCAACAATTACGAGATCGACATCCGCCGCATCATCGAAGAATTCCAGATCGAACAGAATCAGGAGCTGCAGGCGGTAGAGGGTCGCGCGCCGGATCACACGGTGACGCTGAGCGCTGCGATGCGCAACGGCGATCTGATGAGCGCCACGCTGAACGATGATGGGCTGGATGACATCTTCGTTTTCCTGGAGCACAGCAAGGACGCCATCACTGGGGTGTTGCTGCTTTCAGGTGAGTGATTTGAGTGCGCTGTAGTTCACACGCTGTAGTTCGCTATTCCCAGCGGGCAGGTACCAGCCAGAACACGCCCGTGAATCCATCCATGGAAGGCTCAATCGCGCCATCCATGGCGCTCAATGGTTCTGTCTGGTACCTGCCCGCTGGGAATCGCTGACTTCAGTGGTACATCGGC
>Ga0155965_1029_pt1 | contig 25634 bp, 20 predicted proteins | sample RifCSPlowO2_02_FD_107619 | JGI IMG/M metagenome (GOLD analysis project Ga0155965, IMG submission 107619) | Gammaproteobacteria bacterium RIFCSPLOWO2_02_FULL_57_10
CGCCGTAGACCCGCTTGGCTTCCTCGGCGAACCACTCGATGAACGACGCCGCATAGGCGATCTCACCGCGAGACTCTGTCAGCGGCTTGCCCTGCTCCAGAGTCATCAACCGCGCCAGGTCATCCTGATGCTGCGTGAGCAGATCGAACCAGCGCCGCAGACATACGGAACGGGCCTTGGCTGTCATGGAGCGCCAGGCGGGCAAGGCACGATCGGCTGCCTCGATGGCGCGACGGGTCTCAACTGCCCCCATCTTTGGCACCTTGCCCAGCTCTGCTCCAGTCGCCGGATTGTGAATCGTCAACGTGGCGCCATCGTCGGCGTCCTGCCAGAGTCCGTCGATGCAGGCCTGTTGCCTGAACAGGCCCCTCTCCTGCAACGACACTTCAGTCACTAGCGCTGTACCTGGCTGCGGTCAATGAAGTTGCCGCCGTTGGGCATCTGCACAGTAGGCAGGCTGTCTCGATCCAGCACGAAGTCACGCTCCACGATGTTGTGCAGGTGCAACACATATGCCGTCACCTGGTAGACCTCTGTGTCGGTCAGTGACTTCGGTGCCAGGGGTGGCATGGCGCGGCGCACGTAATCGAAGATCGTGCTGGCGTGCGGCCAGTAGCTGCCCGCCGTCATCAGCGGGGGTGTGGCAATCGGCGAGCCGCCGGCCAGAGCCGGGACTCCCGGCGTTCCCTCACCCTGCATGCCATGACAGGCTGCACATTTCTGTTCATATACCGCCTGACCCTGCGCCGCGGTGCCGGAGCCTGCAGGCAGGCCCGAGCCATCGGGAGCCACGATGAGATCCCAGCCCTGCAACTGCGCTTCGGTGATCGGCGTGCCGAGTCGAGGGCTGTCTTCGGCTGCACTGGCGCAAGCGCCGAGCAGTACGGCAAACATCAGAACGGCTGTAGGTTTATGCGTAAACATTCTTCACCTCCCCTTGAGCGGAGACGGCCCAGCTCTGAATGCCATTGTAGTGGTAGCGGTTGGCGGGGCTGTACATGGCGACCCATGCTGCGCGCGCCGGTTGCACGTTGCCCGCCGTGTCGGTGGCCCTGCTCTGCAGGATCGCCTCGCCGCCCTCCCATAACCAGGGGAGACGGAAACGCGTGAGCGTCAACGCCTGCTGGTTCTCTTCGATATGAGCGTCAGCCCAGGTGCGACCACCGTCGGCGGATATTTCCACCCGACGAATCGCACCACTGCCGGACCAGGCCAGACCCGTGACCTCGTGCAGCCCACGACGAGTCAATGTCATCTGGCCAGAGGGCGACGTGATCACCGACTTCACGCCCATCGAATAAGTGAATTGCAGCGCCCGACCATCGGGCAGCAGCTCGGTGTAGCGGGAGGTCTCGTCGCGGAAATTCGCAGGCCCATCGGTCACCTTGATCTGCGTCAGCCATTTAACGCTGACATTGCCCTCCCAGCCGGGAACAAACAGACGCATCGGATAGCCCTGCTCAGGGCGAATCGGTTCGCCATTCTGGTAGAGCGCGATGATCACGTCTTCCATTGCCTTGTTCAAAGGTACCGAACGTCCCAGACTGGCGGCATCGGCGCCGGTGCAAGTGATCCAGCTTGCTTCCGGCGTCACACCGGCTTCTTCCAGCAGAGTGGAGAGTCGCACGCCGGTCCACTCGGCGCAGGACAACAGCCCGTGAATGCCTCCGGCACTGTTGTCGGCGGCAGTGGGTCCGCTGTTGGCACCGCTGTTGCCGGAACACTCCAGAAAATACGTGCGGCTGACCTGCGGATACGCCAGCAGGTCTTCATAGGAAAACGCCAGTGGCTGACGCACCATGCCATGCAGCACCAGACGATGCTGCGCAGGGTCGATATCGGGAATCCCGGCGTGATGACGCTCGAAGTGCAGACTGTTCGGCGTGAGAGTTCCCTGCAGCAGATGCAGCGGCGTACGCGAGGCTCCGGTGCCAGGAGAAATGGCATTGGGCTGCGGCGCCAGACGTGTGACACCTGCCGCGAAACGGGAGGGACTGCCGTAACCTGAGAGTTCTCTGCCAGGAGTCTTCGACCAGGCCGGAATCACCAGCCCGGACGCATCGGCGGCGAGCACATTACCCGCCACCAGAGAACCGGCTCCTGCCAGACCGAGGCCCAGCAGATGACGGCGATTGATAAGGCCATTTCCGGCCACGCTTTCCGAGCGCAGTTGCTCGTGAAGATGCGCAAGTTCCAGTTCGCTCTTGTTATTGTTCATAGTTTGTTCTCTACAGTCTCGTGGGTATTGCCGGGGGTATTGCAGGAATTGTCATCCATGAAGATTTACTGTTAATGTTTGCGCACTTTAATGGTTGCGCGCGCTCAAAAACGATCGTGCTCAAGAGACTAAATGAAGCATCCTGCAAAAGCCATAGCGTTGACAGCCCTGATTCTCACTGGCCTGCCCGCTGCTGCCACAGATTCGTCACCTGCCGAACGACGCATCGACATGCTGCGCTGGCAGGAGAGAATCTTCAAGGACTCCACCACCTATCGCAGCGTGATGCTGAATCAGGAACGTGTGCTGCGGGGAGAGGCCGATGGCAGTGCCAGTGCGCTCTACCAGACTCTCAACATCAATCTCAACGAAACTCCCTATCTGCATTGGCGCTGGCGCATAGAGCGCACCTTCGGCCCGGGCCTCGACGAGCGCAGCCAACAGGGCGACGACTATGCCGCGAGGGTCTATCTGATTCGCAACGGCGGCCTGGCATTCTGGCGCACCAAGGCCATCAATTACGTGTGGTCGAGTGGCAGGCCGACGGGCACCCACTGGGACAATCCTTATGCGGGCCGTAATGTTCAGATGTGGGCAGTGGACAGCGGCGACGAAGGGGCCGGTGAGTGGCACAGCCATACGCGAGATATCCGAGCAGACTGGCGTGAGGCTTTCGGCGAAGACATAGACAGTCTCGACGGGCTCGCCGTCATGACCGACTCCGACAACACCGGCATGATGATACGCGCCTGGTATGCCGATATCCGTTTCAGCTCCAACCCCTAGCACCCGGTCCGCAGCAGCAGATTTACTCAGGAGATCGCATGGCAATCATCACGTTTCACGGCGCAGCACAGGAAGTCACGGGCTCGTGTTACCTGCTGGAGTCTCCGGCGATCGGCAGAGTATTGCTGGAGTGCGGCGTCAGACAGGGCGGCGATGCCGTCGAGCGCGTGCAGGAGGAGACCTTCTCTTTCGATCCGGCGAGTATCGATGCCGTCATTCTCTCTCACGTGCACCTCGACCACTCGGGCATGTTGCCCATGCTGGTGAAACAGGGCTTCTCCGGACCCATTCACTGCACGCAAGCCAGCAAGGGTCTGCTGCGAATTCTCCTGGAGGATGCGTCCGGCCTCTATCACCGCGATCTCGAGCACGAGAATCTGCGTCGTCAGCGCAGCGGTCGTCCCGCGCTTGAAGCGGAATACAGCGAGAAGGATGTCGAGCAGGTCATCAAACTGTGCCGCACGGCACCTTATCGCACCGCTGTGCAGGTGACAGCGGACGCCACACTGACCTTCCACGATGCCGGACACATTCTGGGTTCGGCGATTGTCGAACTGGTACTCAACGAGAAGGGGCAGACGCGCCGCCTGGTTTTCTCTGGAGATCTCGGTAAATCCAATTCCGTGCTGATGAACGATCCTGCCGTGCTGAACAGTGCAGACCTGCTGATGATGGAAGGGACTTATGGCGATCGCGATCACAGGACCCTGGACGACACGATGGAGCAGCTGGAAAAAGTCCTGCACGAGACCTGGGAGCGTGACGGTAACGTGTTGATACCGGCCTTTGCGGTAGGGCGTGCGCAGGAAATCATCTTTCATCTGGGTTGCCTGCATCAACAGGGCAGACTCGACGACTGGCAGGTCTTTCTCGACAGCCCCATGGCGATCGAAGTCACTCAGGTCTACGATCGCTGGCTGCATCTGCTGGACGACACGGATGTGCGCTGCCTGACAGACTCGGGGCGCGAATCGCTCGCGGGGTTCCTGCCCACGCTGCAGATGTGCAACAGTTCCGAAGAATCGATGGCCATCAACAAGATCAAGCGAGGCGCCATCATCATCGCGGGCAGCGGCATGTGTACAGGCGGACGCATTCGCCACCACTTCAAGCATCGCATCTGGCGCGAGAATACGACGCTGCTCTTCATCGGTTTTCAGGCGCGCGGCACACTGGGTCGCCGCCTGGTCGATGGGGAGAAGAAGATCCGTCTGTTCGGCGATGAGTATCTGGTGAGGGCCAGAATCGAGACGCTGGGAGGATTCTCCGCTCATGCCGGGCAGAGCGAACTGATCGCTTGGGCAAAAGAATTCCACCCGGCACCCAGACTCATTCTGATCCACGGCGAAGCGCAGGCTCTCGAAGCCCTGTCGCAGAAATTGTGGACCGAGTCCGGCATGCGCAGCGAGATTCCCGAACTGGGACACAGCATCGCGTTCTGATTACCGTCCGATCATGCCAGGGGCATAGTTTCATGATCCGCGAGTCCTCCAATGGCAGCCCGGTTGACAGCGATCTCGTTGCAACTCCCCACGCGTGCACCATCGATGAGCTTGTCGCGCTGCTCCACAGCGATCAGCAGGGCCTGACTGCAACTGCGGCCGCCGAGCGTCTGACCAGACATGGCCTGAATCGTCTTCCCGAAGCCAATCCAACGCCTGCGTGGCAACGCTTTCTCCGACAATTCCGCAGCCTCTTCATCTACGTGCTGATGGCCAGTGCCGTCGTCAGCGTCGCACTGGGTCATCATGTGGACGCCGGGGTGATCCTTGCGGTAATCCTCATCAACGGCATCATCGGTTTCGTGCAGGAAGGCAAGGCGGAAGCGGCACTGCGCGCCATTCTGTCCATGACCACGACACACTGTCTGGTGCTGCGCGACGGGCAGGTGCAGAGCATGGACAGCACGCTGCTGGTGCCGGGCGATGTGGTGATGCTGCAGGCGGGCGACCGTGTCCCGGCGGATCTGCGTCTGCTGCAGAGCAAGGAGCTGCGCTGCGACGAGTCAGCGCTGACCGGCGAGTCAAAGCCATCAGGCAAGGCACTTGTCGATGTCGCGGCTGATGCGCCACTGGCCGAACGTCACAACATGGTATTCATGGGAACCATGATCGTCGCCGGTACCACAAGGGCGCTGGTCACCCACACTGGCAGACACACACAGATCGGAGCCATCAACACACTCGTGCAGAGCGTCGGCATACAGCAGACACCACTGCAGAAGCAGCTCGCTGCCCTCGCCCGCAATCTGACTCTGGCGGTACTCGTGCTTGCGGCACTGCAGATCGCCTTCGGGATGCTCGTGCACGACTACAGCTTCGGGGAGATGCTGCAGGGCGCAATCGCGATTGCGGTGGCCGCCATTCCCGAGGAACTGCCAGCCATCGTCACCATCGTACTGGCGATTGGCGTGATGCGCATGGCGCGCAGTCATGCTCTGGTCAGACGACTGCCTGCCGTGGAGGTGCTCGGTTCGGTCGACATCATCTGCACCGACAAGACCGGCACCCTGACAGCCAACGCGATGACGGTGAGAGTCGTGGCAACAGCGGACACCCATCTGCAGGTCGGCGGCGAGGGCTACTCGCCCGTTGGTGAAATCTGCGGAGCTTCCGCAGGAGAACAGGTCGTGCTGAATCACGTCGCGCACATTTCCCTGTTGTGCAACGACTCGAACGCGCAGCAGCAAGCCGACAAGCAGTGGACGATCAACGGCGATCCCACCGAAGGCGCGTTGTACGTCCTGGCCCTGAAACAGGGTTTGGATGCGGCACAACACAATGCCGCCTGGGTACGCGTCGATGCGCTGCCGTTCGAGGCAGAGAAGCGTTACATGGCCACACTGAATCGGCACTGCGATGGCTCCGCGCAGATTTCCCTCAAGGGGGCGCCCGAGCGTCTGTTGTCATTCTGCTCACACCAGCTCACGACACGCGGCGTCGAACCTCTGCAGCGCGACGTATGGGCCGCGAAAATGGAGACACTCGCGGCACAAGGAATGCGCGTGATGGCACTCGCATACAAGGACGCCGATGCGACGCTCACGGATCTGGAGCACGAGCATGTGCAGAGCGGCATGATCATGGTGGCGCTTGCGGGCATCAGTGACCCACCCCGTCGGGAAGCCGTCTCCGCCATCGCCGAGTGCCACCGCGCCGGTATTCGCGTGAAGATGATCACCGGCGACAATCCGGTGACAGCTGGCGCCATTGGTCGCGAGCTGGGATTGAACACCGGCAGAGTGCTCACCGGGCAGGAACTCGACGGCATGAGCAATGAAGAGCTGGCAGCAGTTGTGGAGGAAGTGGACATCTACGCCCGCACGAGTCCCGCGAACAAGCTGCAACTCGTCAAGAGCCTGCAGTCATTGCGTCACGTCGTGGCGATGACGGGTGATGGAGTGAACGATGCCCCTGCTCTCAAGCAGGCCGATATCGGCGTGGCCATGGGACTGAAAGGCACCGATGCGGCGCGCGAGGCCGCCGACTTCGTGCTGACCGATGACAACTTCGCCACCATCGCCAAGGCCGTTGCCGCAGGACGCACTGTCTACGACAACACGCTCAAGTCGATCGTGTTCATGCTGCCGACCAATCTGGCGGAAGCGAGCATCATTCTGCTCGCCATCCTGTTCGGCTGGGTGCTGCCGATCACGGCGCCGCAGATTCTGTGGATCAACATGGTCACAACCGTCACGCTGTCACTTGCGCTGGCCTTCGAGGCAGGTGAGAAGCAGATCATGGACAGACCACCACGACCCTATGGTCAGGGCTTCATCACGCCGATGCTGCTGCGCCGACTGCTGCTCGTCGGTGGCAGTGGCGCTGCGGTGATCTTCGGTGTGTTCAGTTATGCCCTGCAGAATGGCAACGACATCGAACATGCGCGCTCGATGGCCGTCAACACGATGGTCGCGATCGAGGCTTTTTATTTGATCAGCAGCCGCTTCTTCACTGGCACTATCTTTCACTTCGATACGTTGCGCGGTTGCGGGCCGGTACTGATCTCGCTCGCGCTGGTGCTGGCCGGACAGATGCTGTTCACTTATCTGCCACTGTCGCAGCGGATCTTTGCAGTGGCGGGGTTATCGTGGGCGAACTGGGGAGTGGTCCTGTTGTCTGCAGGCGTGGTGCTGATGGTGGTGGAGGCGGACAAGTGGTTCAGCGCGCGAATGACCGAGGATGCCGGGCAATCTCGTTAAGAAGAAAATCAATCGCGAGCAGGCTCGCTCTCACACAGGAGATGGCGGACCCCTTCACTGAGCAAAGGTGCCAGATCAATCTGATTGCTGACGTCGGGAATGCTGTTGCTGGTGACCACGCGCAGCCCCACCGCCTGCATTTCCTGCAGTGCGCCTTCCGCAAAGATGCCATGCACTCCGATGCATACGGGTGCCGACATTCCCGCAGCCTGCAGATGCGCGGCCGCCTGAATCATCGTGCGACCAGTACTGATGATGTCGTCCACCAGTACCGGAGTACAGTCAACGTATTGCTCGACGTGCGGCAGTGAGATTCGAACATCGCGATCACCGAAGCGCTCCTTAGTGAGCACTTCCCACGGACACCCTGCCGCCTGTGCGACGCGCGCGGCCCACTGCTCGGACTCACCATCCGGGCCAATCACCACCGGTTTCGTCACATGGTCACGCAGCCATTGTGCGATCGGTTGCACCGCCGTCATTGCCAGTGCCGGAATGCTGTAGACCTCGCTCAACGCGTGAATGCGATGCAGATGCGGATCGACGGTCAGCAGCCAGTCCACCTGCTGACTGAGCAGGCGCGCAAAATAGCGCGCTGTGATGCCTTCGCCGTCGTGAAAGCGTTTGTCCTGACGCATGTAGGCGAGATAGGGCGCGATGAGGCCTACTCGACGCACGCCGAGATCGCGCAGCGTACTGACCAGCATCAGCAGCGGCAGAATCTTGTCGTCGGGGTGGTGCATCTGACACAGGATCGCGACGTCGGCGTTGCGCACATCGCTCAGGACGCGCACGTGACTCTCGCCATCCGGAAAGCGTCGCAACTCGAAATTTCCCGATTGGAAATCGCTTCGAGCCAACAGATTCTGTCCGAGGCGTTCCTGCCCCGGCATCACGAACAACTGGCGGTTCATACCACTTCCTCTTCGATGCGCAAGACTTCCGGATGAGCGTTGCAGAAGTCGAGTGCGTACTCCAATTCCCCCACCGCCTCGGCGTGCAGTGTCATGAGAGGCTGCCCCTTCTCGACCCGATCACCCAGACGCACGTGCAGATCGAGGCCTGCAGCTGGCGCATTCGGCGCTCCGGCGAGACTCGCGAGCCGCGAGATCACTCTGTTGTTGAACATGGCGATCACGCCTGCACGCGGCGCCACGATGTCATGACGATGCCGCGCAGCAGGAGGCGTGCGCAAACCACCTTGTGCCTCGCAGATGGCGACGAACTTCTCCCACGCCCGACCACTGTCGAGTGTCGACGTGGCGAGCCCGAGCCCGGCCCTGTGTCCACACACGCCACCCATTTCCAACAGGGTTGCCGCGAGTGTGAGCGCGCGCTGCCGCAGGTCGGGTGGCGCCTCGCGCTTGTTCTGCAAGACTGCCAGTACATCGCGCGCTTCGAGCGCCGGGCCGATGCCTCTGCCCACTGGCTGCGTGCCGTCGCTGATGACGGTCTGCACGTGCAGCCCCAGGGCCTCGCCAGTACGCTTGAGCAGGGTGCCCAGCTTTCCCGCCAGTTCGGCACTGCGCACCTTCGCGGTCGGTCCCACGGGAATATCAATCAATACATGGGTGGAGCCCGCCGCGATCTTCTTGGAGATGACCGAAGCGACCAGTTGTCCCTCGCTATCCAGATCCAGTGCCCGCTCGACGCGGATGATGATGTCATCCGTCGGGCTCAGTGCCACGGAACCGCCCCACGCGAGACACGCGCGCTGATCATGCACCACCTTGCGCATCTGCTCGAAGGTCAGCACCACATTGGTCAGCGTCTCCATCGTGTCCGCCGTACCTGCTGGTGAAGTGATGGCGCGCGACGAAGTCTTGGGCATCAACAGTCCATGCGCTGCCACAATGGCCACGACGATGGGCGTGGTGCGATTGCCGGGCAGACCACCGACACAGTGCTTGTCCAGCACCTGCACGTTCTCGCCCCAGGCGAATTTCTGGCCACACTCGACCATGGCCTGAGTGATCGCGACGGTTTCGTCCAGCGACATGGCGTTGGCCGCACAGGACGTCACATAGGCCGAGAGCTGAATGTCGGAATAGCGCTCCTGACTGATGTCGGTGATGATCTGTCGCGCCGCTTCCAGCGTGAATGGCTTGCCATAGAGTTTGCCGCGCACGTGGCTCATGGACTCCACCGGCGGCGCGTGCTTGAAATGTGCCTTGTCGCCCTCTTTGGCACCGAGAAGTTTCCAGGCGCTCTCACTGAGTGCTGCCTTCTGGTGACTGAGGAAATCGCCGGTGACAATATTGAGCGTGGCGATGATGCTGCGCTCACCGACACAGATGCGTACCCTGCCCTGCGCGCTGAACCCTTCCGAGCGGCAGACATGACAATCCTCGCGCATGTAGACGACAGGCTCCTGATGAGTGTCGATCCCGGCACGGGTGAGGAAGAGGAAATTCTCGTCGGGTGCCTTCTTCATCTTGCGTTCTCTGCACTCGACGGAATGCCTGGCAACCTCACGACTGCCGCGACAATCTGGTCGGCATCCTGGCCGTTGGCGAATTGCATGCCCGCCACGTCCAGCGTGCCACCGCGATTGCGATAGCCGAGAAATACGGTCGTGGCAGAGCCGGTATCCAGACGCCTCAGCACACCGGTCATCACCTCGGCATGCGTGTGACTGATCACCACACGATCCTGCACCGCCGGGATCAACGCCGCGATTGCCGCGTCGCTGTGAACGTAGGCGACCTCACGCTCGTCACGGGGAATGCGCAGTCGCCCGGGCTCGATGATCGCCACCACGGAGCAACCCACTCCACGCTGACGCAGAATGTCGGCAGCCGCCAGAGCAGCACTGACCTGATAGGAACCCAGTGCGAGGAGTTGCACTTGTGCTGTCTCATCGTGCTGCAACACAATCGCGCCGTCGCGCACCGCCTGTTCTGCCTGCGCGACGCTGCAGCGCACCGGTCCGACATTCTTTGCTGCCACCACGGTCGCCACTTTACCGCGTTGACCATAGAGCGATCTCACGACGGCAACGGCAGTATTGGCATCGAATGGAAAGTACACAGGCGCCACATCTGCCATTTCACCCAGCCACGCCTCGCACAGCGTCGGGTCCTGATGGGATTGCTCATTCTTGCCGTTCTCCCAGGTGTGGGAGCTCACCAGTACCGGAACGGACAGCCATTGCGACGCACGGCCCGTCTCCAGTGTGTGCCGCGCGAAGATCACTTCCTGACGCATGGCACCCAGCATCTTCACCGCGAACGCCTCGTAGCTCACGGCAAGGCTGATACCCTGCTTGTTGGCCAGCGCGGCACTCACCACGGCCTCCTCGTTCAACGCCGTGATCACGGAGCCGTGCAGGGACTCTGCAATGCCATCCTCCGGCGCCGTGACGCGATGTTTGAGCAGATCCAGCGTCTTGTTCATGCGGTTGCTGCGCATCTCGTCGGGATTGCCGACGCGAATGCGATGTCCGGGATTCTGTTTTGCCATTTCGCAAAACCATTCGTCGATGGCGGCCATCGGGGCAACAGTGGCGCCGACGACAATCTCGCGAGGAACTGGCAGCACAGGCGCAGCCACTTCAAGTTTGCGTAGGCAGTGATCCTTCTCGCGCACTCTGGTTTGCTGCGCGTGAGTGCAGAGCGTACTCACGGCTCGCTGCAACTCGGCGGGAGGCACGTGCAGGCGGCTCGCGCCCGCAATGAAAGACTCCCGGCTCCCTGCGTCAAGAGCCGGGCTGCCGGGCAGCGGCAGATTGTGCGCCGCATTCGTGCCCGCTCCCGGAAAACCGAAGCCCTTGACGGTTTCCGCAATCGCGTAGGGCAGCAGCACGGGATACTGGCTGCTGCCTGCACGAATCGCCTCGTGCTGTTCGCGCAGACGTTCCGCCATGCTGAGAATCGCCCACGCAAAGGCGGCCGGATCGCGTCCGTCGATATCGATGGGCTCGAAGCCATTCAGAGTCAGATGATCGCGGAACCAGTGCACACCACCAGACTGCGACATCGTCGTGCGCTGATCGATGCGGCGACCATTCGCAATCATGATCGGCATCACCAATCCGGTGTCTTCACCGCGCCACCAGCGTGCGGCCCAGTCACTGCCTCTTTGTTCCTCGAACGCGCCATCGCTCAGAAAGCTCACGAGCTCCTGCCCTGGCAGCGGCATGTGCACATACTGCAGCCCAGCGAAGCCCAGATAACCCCCTTCACTGATACCGCCCGCAGTGAACACGTTGACGTGGCTGCCCAGTGGGGCGACCGGTCGACCGTCCGCGCCTATCTCGTAGCTGTAGAAATCCTGACAGAGGCGACTGAGCCCAGCGTCGGAAAGTGGATAGTGTGCGTCCTGCTCCGGTTCGAGATTGCGGATCAGCACGTTCACCGCGTCGATGGCGGCAACACAGTGCCCCTGCCCCATCAGCCAGGCACGGGTCGTGCCGGTCAGCGCATTGGCGAGCAGATAGCCGACATAGGCCGGCACGATGTTCAGCGCACCGCCGGTGTGTCCCTCTGGCACCACCTTGAAGTCTTCCGGCGTCATCGTGCGCCCATCGAGGTAGACGTTCTTCGCGTAGGTCATGTGCGCCGTCAGCCACAAACCCATGGAACCAAGCCGGTCGGCCGCGATGAACAGGTCCCACGCGTTGGCACTGCTGCAGATGCCATGTGCATCCAGCCGCGCGACCAGTTGCTCCACCCGCTCGCACGTCGTCTGATCGTGCTGGATGACTCCGCAACCCTGCCGCCAAAGTTTACTTCGCTCGTCCATTACCTGCTCTCCCGGAGTGTTTGTCGCATTGTCTGATATTGACAGATCATCTCCGCCGTTTCGTTGACGGGCGTCAGCCATATCTGCGATCGGCTGCTGTCGGCATGCAAGGACGTCATCCCGCTGGCCTTGCGATTACGCTCGACATCGAGTGTGACACCCAGCTCCTCCAGCCCTGCCAGCAGCATCTCACGGATACGAGGTTGATGCTCACCGACGCCACCGCCGATGCTGATGGCATCCACTCCACCGAGCACGGCAATCGCGGCACCAAGAGCCTTGCGACCCTGTTGACAGTAGAATGCCACGGCAGCCTCGCTCTCTGCGGTGCCTGCTGCCAACACACTGCGCATGTCACCGTCGCCGCCGCTGAGTGCTGCGAGCCCCGAGTGTTCCGTCAGTACTGTCGTCAACTCATCAACCGTCATGCCTTCGTTGCCGAGCAGGTGCAACGGTATGCCTGGATCGATGCTGCCGGCTCGGGTGGCCATCACGAGTCCATCGAGTGGGGAGAAACTCATGGTGGTGTCGATGACCTGATCGTCGCGCCAGGTTGTCATGGAGCAGCCACTGCCCAGTTGCACACTGATGAATCTGCGGGGCGCAGGCAATCCTGCCGCCACACTCAACTGCTGCACGCCGCGCCACTGACTGCGATGCGCCAGCCCGTGAAAACCATAGCGCCGCAGCGGCCAGCGAGGAGACAGAGACTTTGGCAACGCAAAGTGTGCAGCGACCGGTGGCAACTGTGCATAGAGGCCTGAATCGAAGACGGCAAACTGGGACACCTGCGGCCATTGCTGGGCGATCTCCGCAATCAATTGCAGAGCGAGGGGATTGTGTAACGGAGCCATTGGCGCCCAGTGTGCGATACGTGCGAGGGCGTCGCCATCCAGTCTCTGCGGAATTTCCGACACCAGACCTGCGTGCACGATACGATGCAGCACAGCCTGCACAGGCTCGAGCTGTCGCAGTTCTGTCGCGAGAAACTCACGCAGCTCTCTTGCGCTGCCGTCGCAGGAGTTCTGCCAGCGAACGCTGAAATCATCACGGCCTACATCGCACGCTGCCAGCTTCAGAGAAGAACTCCCCGCGTTGCAGATCAGGACAACCTGCCTTTCACTTTGCAATTGACCGCTCACTGCACACTGACTCCATCAGTCACGAGATCCGATGGGAACACGACGACTTCGTCTCCCGCCTGCAGACCCTGCAGCACTTCCGCAAATTCCGCACTGCGTTGCCCCGTCTGCACCGCACGCAACACCGCCGTGCCAGACTCGACAACAAACACGTGCCAGCCTTCGTCGCGACGGAACAGCGCACTGGTCGGCACAGTCAACACCGCCGGGTCTTCCCAGATCACGATGGCGGCTTCGATCCTGTATTCGGCGCCGAGCCCGGGATTGGCGCCGACCAGCTCGCCGATGACATTGACACGCTGCTCCTCCACGCCCAACGCAGAGAATTTCGTGAAGGCTTCGGGTTCGATGTATTGCACACGGGCCTCTAGGACTTCGGAGCCACCCCAGCCACTGATCAGCATGCGATCGCCCTGGCTCACCTGTACGGCTTCCTGGGTCAGCAGATCCACCACAAGCTCCATCGCCTCACCGCGACTGATCTGAAACAACGGCGTGCCCGCAGCAACAACGCGTTCACTCTTCTCGAAGACACGATGCACATATCCGTCAGCAGGTGCCAGCACGGGCACCTCCCCTTCAGGTCCACGATCGTCGTAACCCATCAACTGTGACCTGGCACTTTCAACCTCCGCCCGCGCAGCCGCCAGACCGGCCTCTGCCGCCACGAGTCTCACCTGTGCCGCGTCAGCCACCTGTCGATACGAATCACGCTCCTCCTGTCCGATCATGTGTGACGCAAAGAGTTGCTCCCGGCGCTGCGCCTCCTGTTGTGCGCGCTGCAACGCGATGTCGGCCTCATTCAACGTGGCCTGTGCGGCAGACACACGCGCCTCTGCCGCTGTCAGCCCCGCGCGCAGCACTGCTTCTGTGCGCTGATTCTCCGGGGCCACTGCGATACTGGCGATGATCTGGCCGTTGATCACGCGATCGCCTTCGATGAGTGTAGTGCGCAACAATTGACCGCCAACTGGAGCCGCCACAGTGAAAGGCTCGCGGGCTCGCGTGCGGCCCTGCTCCTGCACGGTGACAATCAGTTCGCGCTCCTCCACCAGCGCCGTCTCCACCGACACGGGCTGCGGGCGCGACGACAACACGACCACGGCTGCCACAGCAGCGATCACCAGCACAGTCAGCAGCCAACCCTTGCGATGGCCACCGGACTCTGAGGATTTTCCTGTCATGATTTGTTACTCCTGATTTGCATGTCTTTACTCGCGTGTCTTGAGCACGCTGATCAAGTCTATCGAATCCAGTCGGCGCCGTACGGCCAAACCACTCGCGAATGCGGCAAGTATCGTGATGAGCGCCGACAGCATGTACGTGCGCGGAGCCACCACATAGGGAATCCGGAAGGTATCGGTCTGCAATCCCGTCACCATCACCCAGGCGAGCCCGTAGCCGATCACCCAGCCCAGCGGAATCGCCAGCACGGTGATGATGCCCTGCTCGCCCAGCAACAACACGGCGACTTCGCGACGATGAAAGCCCATCACGCGCAGGCTCGCCAATTCACGACCGCGCTCGGAGAGTGCGATACGCGCGCCGTTGTACACGACACCCACCGCGATGACACTGGCGAAACCGATCAGGAAGCCGACTGAGATGAAAATGTTCTGCGCCATCTGTTCCTCGAAGGTCGCCAGCATCGACGCGGGCGATGCCACTCCACCCACAGCAGGAACCTGCTTCAGTTGCAGATTCAATGCCTCGCGCTCTGACTCCGTCACCGACAGATAGGCGCCCGAGATCACATCGTGCTCACCGGTCAACCGGTGCAGTGCATCGAGATTCATGTACGCAGACACGCCGAGAAAATCCTCGACGATTCCAGCGATCTGTACAGAGGTGATCTGGCGCTTTCCTTCAAGCATTTCCACCGTGACGGTATCGCCGGTGTTCACGCGCAGGCGATCGGCGAGGACACGGCTCAGCACCAGCCCATCCGCTGGCAGCGGCTGCACGCCACCCCCGGCCGTGATGATGCGACGCAATTGTCCGTCGGGCTCCATGCCCTGAATCGCAGTCTCACGACTCCAGTGCCCGAAGCGCAATCGCGCGGGCGCCATGCGATAGGTCTCCACACGCGTCACGCCGTCGAGCCGAGCCAGATCATGTCGCGCTCCGCCAGAGAGATTCTGCAGGAATGACACGGTGATGTCCTCGCGCTGAATCTGGCGGAACTGCAGGTCGATCAGATGATTGACGCCATCGAACATGAACGTGCCGATGACCAGAATCGCCACCGAGAACGCCACACCCAGTGACGAAAGGAAGGCCTGCAACGGTTTGCGCTCGACGTTGCGCAGAATCATTCGTCCCGAGGCGGGCAGCAATCTGCCAATGCCCAGTCGCTCGATGAACCCCGGCTTGAAGCGTGCCGGTGGTTCCGGCCGCATGGCTTCTGCCGGAGGCAGGCGCGCCGCCTTGCGCACGGCGCCGAGTGCTCCAGTGAAAGCACCGGCAATACTGACCAGCAGTGCAATCAGCAACAGCCCCGGGCTCAACCGGAACTCCAGATCGGGCAGATCGAAGTACTGTCGATAGACGCCGATATAGGCATCACCGAGCATGATCCCCCCCACCGTCCCGATGCTCGCACCGACCACCACGGCGACGACGGCAAACATCAGGAAATGGCGCCCCACCTCCCAGTCGTGATAACCGAAGGCCTTCAGCACGGCAATCTCGCCGCGCTGTGTCGCAATCAGGCGCCCCAGCACCAGATGCAGCAGGAACACCGCCACGCCGAGAAACACCGCGGGCATCGCCGTGCCCATCACGCGGTTCTGGTCCAGCTCTCCCTGCAGCATGACATGGGACGCCTGATCCCTGCGTGCATAGGCGCCGTAACCACCATAGGGGGCCAGCAAGGTATTGAGGCCATCGATCACTGCCAGTTCGTTGGCGCCCGGTGCCAGTTTGACGAAGGCTTCGTTGAACGCACCGTCCATGTCATACGCGGGTCCGAGTGCACGGCGTCCCATCCACAGCACGCCATAGCGATCGTCCTCTGGAAGAAGTGATCCCGGCGGCACGGCGTAGGTATGCTCCGGAGAGATCGCGATACCGACGATATCCAGCTCACGCGAACGCCCGTTGATGATGGCGCGAATGGTATCGCCCGGATTCAGTCCTCGGGCTATCGCAAACTTCTCGCTGAGGATGACTTCATCGGGCGCACCCGGGACCACATAACGTCCGCGTTTGAGAAGAATGTCGTTGAGCACCGGACGACCGTTCTCCGGAATCGACACGAAGCGCCCCTGCGCGGGCGCATCGAGTCCTTCCAGATCGAGCGTCGCCAGAAACCCTACCCGCGTATCAGCCAGCGCCACACCGGGAATCGCCTCGATCTGCTCGCGCAGCGACTCGGGCGCGCGCCGCAATGACGTCCACACATCGGCAAAACGCATGTCGGTGTAATAGCGCTGCTGCGCGCCGATGAGCGACTCGTAGCTGCCCCGCATCGTCACCACGGTCATGATGCCGGTGGCAACCACGAGAGCAATGGAGAGCATCTGACCCTTCAGGTGCCAGCACTCCCGCAACAGCTTGCGATTGAGCGGCCGCAGCGCCAGTGTCGCAGTGAGACGCTCGAACACACCGCCGGAGCCGCCGTGTGATGTCCCAGTTCGCGCTACCACTGCACGTCCTCCACATTGGCCCGCCGCGCGTTGCTGTGACGTTCGACGATTTCCCCACTGCTCATGCGCACAACGGTGTCGCCGATCTCACCGATCGCAGCGTTGTGCGTGATGATTGCGGTGGTGGTCCCCGTCTCGCGATTGACACGATCGAGCACGGACAACACAAGACGCCCGGTGCTCGCATCGAGCGCGCCGGTCGGTTCATCACACAGAAGAATATGGGGGCGCTTGGCAATGGCGCGTGCGATCGCCACGCGCTGCTGTTCGCCACCGGAGAGCTGGGCAGGAAAGTGATGCATGCGTGGGCCCAGCCCCACGAGTTCCAGCGCGTCCTCGGGACGCATCGGCGAGCGCGCGATATCGGTCACCAGTGCGACATTCTCGCGCGCAGTAAGACTGGGAATCAGATTGTAGAACTGGAAAACGAATCCGACGTGTTCGCGGCGATAGTTGGTGAGCTCAGTCTGGCTGGCCTTGCTCAATTCCTGCTCACGCGACTTGTGATGAAAGAACAGATTTCCGCTGGAGGCCACATCGAGCCCACCAAGAATATTCAGCAGCGTGGACTTGCCACTGCCGGAAGCGCCGAGCAGCACCAGCAGCTCGCCCTCGTGAAGGTCCAGATCGACCTCCTTCAACGCATGCACGCTGACTTCCCCCATTTCGTAAACCTTGGAAAGCCTGCTTGCACGCAACACAATGGGATGCACTGAGGTCGCGTTTGCCGCTGTCATTGAAGATCCCTGTGCCACATCCTCATCCTGTCAGACCAGACCTGCCGAAATGGTGAGCGGATATTACTCCTGTTGCCGACGCCGTGTTAAGGAGTTGCTGTGTCAAGGAACTGCTGACTCACTCTGACACAATTGCCACCGAGAAATTTCTACCCGAATCCGGAAATCGGGCGCTATCATGCCCGCACAAAATGACACCAGCACGATGAGCTGCAGCTTGCAGTCACATTCCAGACAGGAGCAACCCATGATGGGAGCATTCACAACATTCATGATCCAGCCAGCGCAGACCTGCCGCGCGGCAATCATTCTTGCACTGCTGGCGGGTTGCACCCCCACGGAAAACACGGTGACACCCGGCACTGCTGGCGCACCGATCGTCGGCACCAACGTCCCGCCACCGACTGCCTCCAACACCGAAGTGCCTCCCCCCTACGCACTGACCATAGAGCCGATGCCCGTGTCCGCCCCGCCGGAACTGGTGGTCGAAGCCAACAGGATCACGCAGCGTTTCATAGGGACTCTGTTGCCGACGCTGCAGCTGGCCATCGCCAGTGGCGGGCCCGTGCATGCCATCGACGTCTGTGCCGTGCAGGCCCCGCAGATCGCGCAGCAGTTGAGTGAAGATACCGGTTGGAACGTGCGCCGCGTCAGCCTCAAGGCACGCAACAGCAGCACTGCCACACCCGATGCCTGGGAAATCATGGCGCTGAACATGTTCGACGAGCGGCAGCGCGGCGGCCAGGAAGGCGTCAACATCAATGTGGCCGAGATCGTGGGAAGGGAGTTTCGTTACATGCAGGCACAACCCGCAGCGCCCTTGTGCCTGACCTGCCACGGCACCGATATCGAACCGGACGTGCGCAGTGCACTCGAGCAGCGCTACCCCGATGACATGGCCACAGGGTATTTCCAGGGCCAGATCCGCGGCGCCATCACGCTGCGCAAGGATATCTGACACCCTGTAGGAGCGAGGCCCGCTCCTACAGGTTACACGCGCACCGTGTAGACGTCGCAGTGAATGCCGTGCAGCACGCTGTTCGCGGTTGAACCCAGCACTGCTGCCTTGACCGCTCCCCGCCCGTGGCTGCCGATGACCACCAGATCCGCATTCAGACTCTTCGCCAGACGCTTGATCTCATCTGCCGCCTTGCCACGCAGGAAGTGCACATTCGAAGCCGGGATCTGGGGAAATTCCGCCTTGAGCATCGCACGGGTTTCACTGGCGATCTGTTCCTGAAAATCCCGTTGCGCCTTCTCGAAGTCCCCCATGTTCAGCTCATAGGTGTAGTTGCCGACCAGGGTTTCGTAGACCAGCACGGCATGAAGGACAGCATCGCTGCCCTTTACCAGGGTCTGCGCCTTGCCGAGAATTTTTCGGGACTCAGCCGATCCGTCAATCGCAACCAGTACGTTCTTGTAGTGACTCATCACAGCTCTCCTTGATCCGTTGTCAATTGCCTGCAGCCGATTCACTGCTCTGGCTGCAGTCTGATCATAGGCCTGCTGAAGCAGGACTCACAACGCAGAACGAACCTGATCCGCAGAATCTTGATGTAACGCAAACAAAACGGGCCCGTGCAGCGAAACTGCACGGGCCCGGAGAGACTTCTCTGTGGGAGCGGGCCTTGCCCGCGAATACTTATTGTCCAATCGCGGGCAGGGCCCGCTCCCACATCGAGTCGTGGTGGTTATCAGAGAATATAGATAGTCGCCAGCAACCCTGTAATCGACATCGTGATGGTGTATGGCAGCGCCAATATCACCATGCGGCCGTATGACAGGCGGATCAGCGGTGCCAGAGCAGAGGTCAGCAGGAACAGGAACGCTGCCTGGCCGTTTGGCGTCGCAATCGAGGGAATATTGGTACCGGTGTTGATTGCCACCGCCAGCAGATCAAACTGCTCGCGACTGATACGACCTGCTTCGAACGCTGACTGCACCTCGGTGATGTAGACCGTGGCAACAAACACGTTGTCGGAGACCATCGACAGCACTCCGTTCGCGATATAGAACGCGGAGAGCTGGGCGTGTCCTTCCATCGCCAGAACGAAATTCACCACTGGAGTAAACAAGTGCAGTTCGTGAATCACCGCTACCACGGCAAAGAACACCACCAGCAGCGAAGTGAAGGGCAATGCCTCCTGGAATGCGTGTCCCAGGCGATGCTCGTCGGTGATACCCGTAAAGGCCGTAGCCAGAACAATGACTGCCAGGCCGATGATGCCCACTTCCGCAATGTGCAGAGCAAGACAAGCCACGAGGAACACTGCTACCAGAGCCTGTATCCACAGCTTCAGAACATCCGTCTTGGTCATCTTGGCCGATTGCTCGGCATCATATTTTTCAAGGATCGAGCGCACGTTGTCCGGCAGTTTGGTGCCATACCCCGCGATACCGAATTTTTCCACCAGGATGGTGGTCAGCAGGCCTACCACCAGAACGGGCATCGAGACAGGCGCCACACGCTTGAAGAACTCGATGAAATCCCACTCCATGATGTGCCCGATCAGCAGGTTCTGCGGCTCACCCACTATCGTGCACACACCACCCAGGGCAGTACCAATGGCGGCATGCATCATGATGTTGCGCAGGAAACCACGGAACTGGTCGAGGTCAGCGCGGCTGTGCTCGGTGACACTGTTGTCATCGGAGACGTCGCTGCTCGCATCGTGCTGCAATCCCGAGGCTACCTTGTGATAGACAGAATAGAATCCCGACGCAACCGCAATGACCACGGCCGTGACAGTCAAGGCATCCAGGAACGCAGACAGAAGTGCTGCCAGGAACGCGAACATCAATGAAAGCGCCACCTTGGAGCGTACCCGGATCAGGATCTTGGTGAAGGTGAACAGCAGCATTTCCTTCAGGAAGGAGATACCTGCCACCATGAAAATCAGCAACAGAATGACCGGGAAATTGGTCAGTGCTTCGGCATAGACACTCTCCGGTGACGCCATGCCGATGACCACGGCTTCGAACGCGAGCAACCCACCTGGCTGCAGCGGATAACACTTGAGCGCCATCGCCAGGGTAAAGATGAACTCCGCAATCAGCACCCATCCCGCCAGGAATGGATCAACGAGAAAGTACAGCAGAGGATTGAGAACGAGAAAACCGACGATCGTCAGCTTGTACCATTCGGGGGAAGCCCCGAGAAAACTCTTTAAAAATGCCTGGCTATATGTAGCACTCATGGATGATTACCCTTCAATCATTTTTTTCTTTTTGGTGGTTACCTGAAGACCCTTGTTGCGAATTTGTAGAGCGGTTTGCAAACTTCAATCCCCCCGGATTTTCATCCCTGACGCACACAGGGGCCGAAGTGGGCTTGTGTATGCCCTCCTTCGACCCCTGACTTCCAACGGAAATATCGCTGTCTGGAATACAACGGGCCCGCACAGTCAACACTGTACGGGCCCATTCCATGTCACAGCTTTGCGGCGCCCTTCATGGCGCTGACGACGGTGCCTATAGTAGATACATCGTTGCCAGCAATCCAGTGATGGACAAAGTAATTGTGTAGGGAAGTGCGAGTATCACCATGCGTCCGTATGACAACCGGATCAGAGGGGCCAATGCCGAGGTCAACAGGAACAGGAAAGCCGCCTGGCCGTTGGGTGTCGCCACCGATGGGACGTTGGTTCCCGTATTGATCGCGACTGCCAGGAGCTCGAACTGCTCACGGCTGATACGACCCGCCTCGAATGCCTGGGCCACCTCGGAAATGTAGACGGTCGCCACGAACACGTTGTCCGACACCATCGACAGAACACCGTTGGCAATATAGAAGGCAGACAGTTGCGTGCTGCTATCCTCGATCGCCAGTACATAGTTGATCACGGGGGTGAATAGATGCAGTTCATGAATCACACCGACCACCGCGAAGAACACCACCAGCAGAGCGGTAAACGGCATGGCCTCCTGGAAGGCATGGCCAAGACGGTGTTCGTCAGTGATGCCATTGAACGCCGTGGCAAGCACGATGACAGCCAGGCCGATGATACCCACCTCTGCCAGGTGCAGGGCGAGACAGACAACCAGGAATACGGAGACTGCAGCCTGTACCCAGATTCTCAGGTAGTCGGACTTGGTCATCTTGGCGGTCTGTTCAGCATCGAACTTTTCCAGAATCCCGCGCACATTCTCTGGGAGCGTGACGCCGTACCCGCCGATCTTGAGTTTTTCGACCAGGAATGTCGTGATCAGACCCACGATCAACACAGGGATGGAGACCGGTGCAACGCGAATGTAGAACTCCACAAAGTCCCAGCCCATGATGGTTCCGATCAGCAGGTTCTGTGGTTCTCCCACGATCGTGCTCACTCCGCCCAGCGCCGTACCAATGGCGGCATGCATCATGATGTTGCGCAGGAAGGCGCGGAACTGCTCAAGATCGTCGCGACTGTGATCCTTGACGCTGGCATCATCGGTCACGTCATGACTCTGATCCTGATGGAGTCCGGAAGCCACCTTGTGATACACCGAGTAGAAGCCGGACGCGACCGCAATCACCACCGCAGTCACCGTCAGCGCATCGAGAAACGCTGACAGGAAGGCCGCCACAAAGGCAAACAGCAATGACAGCGCAACCTTGGATTTCACCCTCAACAGGATCTTGGTGAAGACAAACAGCAGCATTTCCTTCAGGAAAGAGATACCTGCCACCATGAAGATCAGCAGCAGAATGACCGGGAAGTTCGTCAACGCTTCCGCGTAAACCGTCTCTGGCGACGCCATGCCTATTGCAATGGCTTCGAAGGCCAGGAGTCCGCCGGCCTGCAGCGGATAACATTTCAACGCCATCGCGAGCGTGAAAATGAACTCCAGAATCAATACCCAGCCGGCAACGAACGGATCAATGAGGAAGTACAGCAGGGGATTGAGTATCAGAAAACCAACTATTGTCAGCTTGTACCAATCAGGTGACTGACCCAGGAAGCTCTTCAAGAACGCCTGACCGTATGTAGAAGTCATGTTATTTCCTTTCTCTATCTCTTGAGGGGGTTGTATTGGATTCGATGGACAACATTGACCATATGGCGAATGTTGACCTGTGGAATCATTTGTTTTGTTCAACATTCCGCAAATGCAGGAAGCACCTGCCCAGCCCCCGAGGCCGAACTCCAGAATGTTGATTTAAAAGAGGTATTTCCGAAAAAAATCGTTTCGAGAGAATACTGCTTCGGTCGGATCATATTAGAATTGTCACGACCATTGCCAACCTTTTTCGATTTATCGATCATTCGAACACACGTCGCCACGTTTTTTCGCACTTCGGCGATTCGTTATTGAAAGATGCAACTTGCTGAAATTATTGAATTATTTATTTTAGGTGAAATATCGCGTAGGCACTGGCCTGAGAAACCTCCTACACTCATCCACCGGACACGCAAAAAAACAAAGAATGAGACTGGCCCGTATGCACAATGTCCCCGCCATCGGCAATCTTCGCATCCTTGCAACAACCCTCGTTATTTACATGGCGTTGGCGCAACTGGCATTTGTGCTGAGCGATCCGGTGTCGGTCGGGGCCAGTTTCTGGCCTGCCGCCGGATTGACCATGGCCGCGCTGCTGTTGCTGCCCACACGACAGTGGGTCTGGGTGATCGGCGGTATCGTGATAGGCGAATGCAGCGGCAATCTGTTGCGAGGCTATCCACTCAGTGCTTCGTTGTTCTGGACCCTGGGCAATTGCGTAGAACCTCTGCTGGGTGCCTGGCTCATTCGGCGCTCCGGCAATCTGCTGGGCTCCCTGACCCCGCTGGGCAATCTGCTGCGCTTCATGATCTATGGTGTCGTTGTGGCGCCTCTGGTCGGCGCCTCGATCGGCTCCCTGGGGACGATACTCATCATGGGTTCTCCCGCCTGGCAGGTTTGGCCCAAGTACGTAGTGGGTGACGCCCTGGGGGTACTGGTCATGGCGCCCGTTCTGCTCAGCTGGTTTGACGCGAAGCCCATGCCCCGCCGCCCTCTGGAGAGTGCTCTGCTGATGGCCAGCGTCGTGGCGTTATGTGTTCTGGCTTTCCGCAACTGGGGTCATTCGATCGACATCATTCTCACCAATCTGCTGCTTCCGCTCATGCTCTGGGCCGCGTTGCGTTTCGGTGTACAAGGCACCGCCTGGGTAATCCTGGTGATCGCCAACGTTGCCAACATTGCCACTGGATTGGGCTATGGCCCGTTTACCGTAGTTGAGTATGCCAGTGGGCATGGCATCACTGTTCTGCAGATTCTGCTCGCCATTTCCTCCGCGACTGCACTCGTTGTTGCTGCTCTAACCAACGATCTGATACAGGGACTGCACAAGGAATCCCGACTGCTGCATCAGGCGCATCACGATACGCTGACCGGCCTCCATAATCGCACGGGCCTCCATTATCGGCTGGAGCAGATGCAACATCGCCGCGGCACGGACAGTGGAGCACTCAATGTGCTGATGTGCGACCTCGATGAGTTCAAGGACGTCAATGATCGCTATGGGCATCTCACCGGAGATCGCGTGCTGGAAGAAGTGGCGCGGAGAATCAAGAACTGCATTCGCGACGCCGATATTGCCGCCCGCCTGGGAGGCGACGAGTTCATCGTGGTGATCAGCAACAGCAACAGGGAGACAGTGGGGAGCATTGCAGCGCGAATACTGGAGGCAATGGAGCAACCTGTCGGAGAGATATCGATCACGATGTCCATCGGGATTGCCAACGCAGCCATGGACGACGATTTTCAGGAGTCATTCGCTGCAGCCGATCGTGCTCTCTACAAAGCCAAGCACATCGGCAGGAATCGCAGCGTATGGGCGGACTCACTCACCACATAGAATATCTGTGGGAGCGGGCCTGGCCCGCGATCTTTGCAGGATGCTGCCAATTGAGCAGCATCCGCAGCATCAAACCTCTTCAGGCGCACGGCAACGCGGATCAGCCTGCTGAATTCCGGCAATCACATCGCGGGTGATCGGCAGAGGATCGCAACCGTGTCCTGTCTCACAGATCAGGTCCCACTTTGGTTCAGCCTTCACGTGGCAGCCGAAGCAGTTGCCACCGAAGCGATTGACCACATCGACAAAGCCGCGCGCCACGATGGTAGAACCCTCCTCGCTCACCTGCAGCTCGAAGAACTCCCAGTCGTTCGTGGCCGGGCTGGTGCCAGGTGTCTGTTTGACCATGACTTCCGTCGGCACAAGCTGCACGACCGAGCCGGTGGGATACATGGCTCCATCAGGCGACTCGGCGGCGGCAACGGTTGCCTCCAGATTGCCGAGCAGATTGTCGACGAAGAAGCCGCGTACGGCAGTCATCGCGGTCAGGCAATCGAAGGTGGCGTCATCAATGGCAATCGCCTGTTCGGTCGCGGCTTTCAGTTGTGTGACACCAAGACCGAGCGTCAAGACTGCAACGCCGAGTCCGGCACCGATACGGAAACGAAGGGATCTGGCATCTGGAACTGGATGGGACATGGAGGTTCTCCTGGTAAGTTGCCTGCGATCATATCGTGTGCGATATAGTTTTTACAAGGATTGAAAGAACATATCCTGGATTGATTTCCTCAACTCGATTGCTCGGCCTCAGATTGCAGGTGTTGCAGAAAGTGATCGAGCTGCTTCTTCAACTGTATGGCGTCCTGCAACGGGTAACCCGTACGGTTGAAGAGTTGCTCTGGAATGCAGGCGCACTTGGCGCGCAGGGCCTTGCCCTTGGCGGTCAGCACGATATTGACGACTCGCTCGTCCTGCTCGCCACGCCGACGTTCCAGAAAACCCAGCAGTTCCAGGCGTTTGAGCAGAGGGGTGAGAGTATTGGTGGCGAGCTGCGCACGCTTGCCGATATGAGAAACCGCACACGGCGCATCTTCCCACAGGATCAGCAGCACGATGTATTGCGGATAGGTCAGCCCCAGAGGTTCGAGCAAAGGCTGGTACAAACGCGTTACCTGACGTGAGGTGGCATACAAGGCAAAACACAGCTGGTTATCCAGCAACAGGTAATTGGTCTCGCTCTTCGCGCCTTTCGTCATGGCTGTCTTCCTGCCCAAATTGCTCTCGATTGTGGGCAGGAAGTATAAACACCCTGTAGTGAAGCAGCCACTCTTACATGGCGGCTGGCATGCGGGCAGCGCGCACTTCCACTTCTACCAGCCAACCTTCACGCACGAGACCGGCAA
>Ga0155965_1017_pt4 | contig 25422 bp, 21 predicted proteins | sample RifCSPlowO2_02_FD_107619 | JGI IMG/M metagenome (GOLD analysis project Ga0155965, IMG submission 107619) | Gammaproteobacteria bacterium RIFCSPLOWO2_02_FULL_57_10
GTTCAAATCCCCCCGCCTCCACCAGACAAAAGAAAGGCCCTGTCGGCGCAAGCTGACAGGGCCTTTCTTTTGTCTGGTCGACTGGGAGAGTTTGGATTCTTATAGTCGGGGTGAGCGCCGCGCCCAAGCGCGGCGTGAATGCCGGAAATGCGCGAGCATTTCAGGCGCAAATCAGGCGTCGTCAGACGCCTCGACGTGGCAGATTCTTCGAATGAAACCAAGTCGGGGTTCACAAAACGGCAGGACAGCCGTTTTGCACAGCGACGCAGGAGCTGCCCCGAAGGGGCGAGGCACATGGATGTGCCGAGTGAAATCCCCCCAGAGGCGCGCACAAAACTGGGTGCTGGTATTGGCTGGAATTACCGAACTGGCGAGCTTGCAGCAAGTTGCACAATGACGCAGTTATTCGAAATTTTCGAATAACTGCGGACAGCAAACCAAGGATTGCCTCGATGACCTGGTACGATTGTTGAATATGTTTGTGACAACCATTCCTACCCTGCCCCAGACGGCTATCCCGTGATAGCATCACAAACGTTCACGGGAGCTACCAATGCTGGATTGATGCAAGGGCAAGGGAATGAAGTTCGAAGTCTATTGTGATGAGGCTAACCCGGATGTGCTGACATCCGCGAATCCCCGCGCGCAACATCTCATGATCGGCAGCCTGTGGTTACCAGAGGAGTTACGTAGCGAAATCAAATCCCGAGTCATCGCGTTGCGAGAACGCAACCAGGCTTGGGGTGAGATCAAGTGGAGCAAGGTATCGCCAAATCGTGTCAATTTTTATGTCGAGTTGATCGATCTGTTCTTTGCATACGGTGACAACCTCCGCTTCCGCTGCATTGCGGTTGATCGAACCCAGTTCAACTTGGCATTGCACGACAACGATGGTGAGTTGGGTTTTTACAAGTTCTATTACCAACTGCTGCATCATTGGATTCTCGACTTCAACGACTACAGTATCTTCTGCGACATCAAGAGCAACCGAGATCCGAAACGCTTGCCCGTGCTGGCACAATGTCTCTCATACGCAAATCTTACATCGAGTATTGATAGCATCCAGTCGCTACCGTCCCACGAAGTCGTATTGATCCAACTGTGCGATCTCTTGCTGGGCGCCGCCAGCAGCCGCATCAACAAGACTCTGAATGAAGGCACCGCAAAGGAATCTGTAGTGGAACGAATCGAGTCTGCTCTGGGTCGACAACTCGCTCCGACCAACAAAAGCGAGGAGAAATTCAACATCTTCAAGATTCGTCTGAAGGGTGGCTGGTAATGGCATTGCCACCACTGGTCCACTACGCCACTCTCAATGAGTACCGGCTGCACTACGAACAGGCTTATTGCCGGAATGCCATCCATAGCTTTGATGGTATTCGCGTACACTTCAGCCCCGACAAGTTTGATCATATGTTTTACGAGAGCTCAGCACGGGATGGTCGAAAGGACGTTTTTTCACCCGTACGTGCACAACGCATTGACTGGATCAAGGCAACACTTGAGCACCCTGAAGCTGCCCTTTTTGAAGGGTGGGACAAAGTACATCGTCGATACGATGCTACTCGCCGCGTAGCCGTCGTTTATGAAGACTTCGTAGTGATCGTGGTGATGCGATTGAACGAGGATGGAAATCTGAAGGCGAATTTTGTGACCTGTTATCAGGCGGACAACAGCATCGGAAAAATCAGGAATGCACCCACTTGGTCACTGGAAGGGTGCTTGCGCCTGCTGGGAGGAAAGCCTTGATGGCGACTCAGAAAAAACAAAGGCCGCTGATTCGCTACGCGGGTTCAGCGGCCGAGACCTCGATAGGTTCAAAGCCGATAGGCAGTGAACTCAGGGAAAGAGTCTATCCTGAAAGGCTCTTTTGTCAAGCCGAGAGCTGGATTGACGTGATAACTACGAACTGGAGCACATGTCAGAGATTACAGCGATGCCCGATGGGCACTGCCGGTTTGTGATGGTTAAGGACAAGCACTGGGAACAAATTGAGCCGCATCTAAAATGACATGTATCGGTATCTCAAGGATGCAACAATCCCTGCCAGACGCCCCACTCGACATCATCGGCGACATTCACGGTGAATTCGACGCTCTGAAGGCTCTTCTACATCACCTTGGCTACAACAACAGAGGCCATCACCCACAAGGCCGACGTCTCGTATTCGTAGGCGATCTCTGCGATCGCGGACCGGATAGTCCCGGCGTAATAGCTCTGGTGCGACGCTTGGTGGAAGACGACAAGGCGCAGGCCATCATGGGCAATCATGAATTGAATCTGTTGCGCGGAGATCGCAAGGACGGCAACAACTGGTTCTGGGATGACGTTAATCCAAAAGAGCACAAGTTCGAACCTTATGCCCGCATCAACCCCGCGGAACGCGAAGGCCTGCTGAGCTTCATCGGGCAACTGCCGTTGATACTCCAGCGCGAAGACTTGCGCGTGATACATGCTGCCTGGGACGACAATGCTATGACTCAATTGTTGGCGAGATCCAGTGAGCCATTGCTTGATCTGTTTGATGAATGGGAGAGACAAACCGATGCCGAACTGGCAAAGCAAGGGCTGTTATCGGAAAGCAAAGCTGAAGAAGATGCATGGAAACATGCACTCTCTGATTCAGATCAGATCGTTCCGTTGCTGCAGGCCACGGGACTGTGCGACGAACTGCGGCAAATGTCGAACCCTGTCAGAGTGCTCGTATCTGGTGTAGAGCGACTCGCGCGCGAACCTTTCTACAGCAGCGGCAAATGGCGTTTCACTGACCGCATCAAATGGTGGGATCACTACGAAACCAGAACTCCTGTGGTGGTAGGCCACTACTGGCGCCAGTTCTCACCGGTTGATCGCAAGCAATTCGGCAAGGGTGATTCCAATCTGTTCGACGACATTGCTCCGACACATTGGCATGGTGCGCGAGGGAATGTTTTCTGCGTCGATTTTTCGGTCGGGGGCCGGTACCAGGAACGACGTGGCGGTGCGCGTCGGGACCAAGGCACCAAGCTGGCTGCGCTGCGCTGGCCAGAGAGAACCCTTGTGCTGGACAGCGGCGAAACTCTGGACACAGGAGGTTTTCGTGATTGAAAGGCCCATGTTCCTCCGGGAGCACACGCCTTGTTTCTTTCCCAGAAGTGAGCGCTACCCAACCTTTCGCCAGCGTCGACGCGGGTTAGACTGAGCCATCGCACACAAGCGTTGGAGCTTACGACATGGCGGAAATCCGGATAATAAGACACCGCACCGCAATCACATTCGGAGTCATCCTGCTGTTGCTCGTCGGTGTCAGAGCCGCGCTGCCCCTCATCATCAAGGATCAGATCAACTCACGCCTCGCCTCGCTGCAGGAGTACAACGGGCACCTCGAAGACATTGACCTCGCTCTGTGGCGCGGAGAGTACAGCATCGTGAATCTGGTTATCGTGAAGACCGGCGTCGACACGGACGAGCCGTTCCTGCGCGTGCCACAGGCTTCTTTCTCGATTGAGTGGCAAGCGCTGCTCGATGGCGCCATTGTGGGCGAAGTGGAACTGTTTGCTCCCGAACTGCACGTCACTGTCTCCGACGATCCCGCTCGGGCGCAGTTCGGTCTGGGCGTGCCCTGGTACGATCTGCTCGAAGAACTGGTGCCGTTCACGATAAATCGCTTCGAAGTCCACGATGGCCGCTTCGAATTTACAGACGCAGATCTCGAGAGACCACTCGATGTCTACGTCCACGACATTGATGCGCTCGGCACCAATCTTTCCAACGCGACTGAAACAGATGCGGACACCTTTGCCACAGTTTGTCTGACAGGCCTCTTCGGTCAGGGCACGCCTCTGACGATCAACGGTCAATTGAGCCCACAGGCAGATCCTCCCGCGTTCGAGATGGATTTCGAGCTCGAGACTCTGCCCCTGATAGAGCTCAACGGTCTGTTGAATGCCTATATCGGGGTGGATGCAGAAGCAGGCAATTTCTCGGTGTTTGCCGAGGTTGCTTCTGCCAACAATCGTTTCGACGGGTATATCAAACCAATGCTCACAGAGGCGGAATTCTTCAGCCTGAAGGAAGACGACAATCTGCTGCGCAAGATCTGGGAAGGAATCGTGGCGATGACAGCGGAGCTGCTGGAGAATCAGCCGGGGGATCAGTTCGCCACCGTGATTCCTTTCTCAGGGGAACTCGATGACGTCACCACCGGCAGGCTGTCGGCGATGCTGAGCATTCTGCGCAATGCGTTCGTCGCCGCGCTGGAGCACAAACTGGATGACAGCGTGCATATCGAGAATCTGGGAGGCACTGGCCAGTAAACGAAACACTGGCCCCCTATCAATCGGCAACAACCTCGTCGGGTCAACCACCATCGCGCAACACGCAAACCCGATCGCGCCCATTTGCCTTGGCCTGATACAAGGCTGCATCGGCAATGCCCAATAGAGCAGAGAGTGTGCCGGGCGATTCACTGATCACAAGACCGATGCTGGTTGTCACGTCAGAATGGAAGCCCTGTCGAATGGCCTCGGCGATCTGCACAGCCGTTGTTTCGTTGTGACCTGGCAGCAGAATGGCGAACTCCTCGCCGCCAATGCGCCCGCACACTGCCGACTCGCCGGCCACCTCTTTCACGTGGCGCCCGAATGAGTGGATGACAGCGTCTCCGGCAGCGTGGCCCTGGCTGTCGTTCACCGATTTGAAATGATCAAGATCTGTAATCATCAAGGCGACGGGAAGTCCCGCTTGCTGGCTGTTCTGCAGAGCCATGGTCGCAGCGCTTTCAAATCCACGCCGGTTCAGAAGCCCCGACAAGGTATCTGTCGTTGCCTGATGACGAAGTTCGTCCATCAGATCGAGTGCGACGGCGATAAGCAGGGCGATAGCCAGTGTCACACTCATCAGGACATAGGTGAAATGAACCAGTCCCCAGTACGGGGACTGTTCCAGCGCGGTATAGTTGCCAAAGCTTTCCGGAACCAGAAATGCCAGCAGCGGCCGGAGGATGAACAGCGCCAGGGTAAACCACAATGCGCTCAGCACCAGACGATCGGAAAGCCGATCATGGGTGGCTCTCATCAGTTTGATGATGGTAATTATCACTGGAATAGTCAGACTGACACTAACGATTGCGATACGGGCAATCAGGTCGGGATCTACAAGAAGATACCAGCATAAAGCAGCCGTGGTCAGAGTCACCACCACTGCCAATACGCGGGACGACGGAGGAATTTCACGGCGCTGCAATGGTGCAGCCATCAGTGCACAGATACTGACAAGAAAACACAGGTTTGCAGTAATGCGCTGCAGATCATACGGCCAGGCAGGCAGGATGTCCTGTATGACAAATCCGATGGAGGAAAGCAGAAATCCGAGAGCGGCGCTCAAGCTGTAGTTCAGATTGCGTTGATTCAGCCAAAGTCCGAAAAAGGCAGCAAAGAACAAGATGCCTATGCTCGGACTGAAAAGAGAAACCAACAGTTGTCCTGACAAAGCTGACCCTCTCGTGTTGACCATGCTCCTTTATTGGACAGAAGCATGGTACATGAGAGCCAGTTCTCACACCATCGGCAACTGAATATTGAAACTCGTGCCATGTCTCTCATCTGAAGTCACAGACAAATGACCACGATGACGATCAGTGATGATGAAGTAGGAATACGACAGGCGATGTTCCGCAGGGCAACTCGCCGCATTCGTGGATACCGAGAAGAACGGCTCGAAGATATCCGTCTGTTCGTCGGCGTTCAGACACTGGCCCTTGTGATCCACCTTGATCCAGATTGAATCCACGAACTCACCGATCTCGATTCGGATCCAGGGCTTGTCGTGGGCTTCCCACTGCTTGGCCTTGAGTGCGTAGAACGCGTTACGCAGCAAGCGCGCAAACACCTGCTCCAGCTCTTCGGGATAACAAGGAATCTGTGGCAATGCGGCGGTGTAGTCGCGGCGAATCTCGATATCGCTGAACGCGAGATTATCCACGTCGGCAAACAGCTCTGTCGCCAATGCGATGCTGCGCTCCATGATTGTCGCGACGTCCGCGTGCTGCTTCATGTTGCGATAACTGCGCGAGAGATCGAGCAGGTTCTGCGCGATCGCCTTCGCCTGTTCCGTGCTCTGACGAACCGTGTCCACTTCCTGCAGGAAAACTTCCTGCACGGGCCCGAGGTTGGCCGCTTCGATCTGCTGCTTGGCTCTGGAGACGCGCTGGAAAATGGTGTTGATCGGCAAGCTGATGTCGTACGCCATCGCGGAGGCGAGTTCGCCCAGCGCCGACACCTTGTCGCGCTCGGCCACCTTGTTCTCGGCATTGACCTGCTTGGTCACATCGGAGATCAGAATGACGATACCGGTGTCATCGTGCAGGTCGAGCCTGTAGAGCGTGATGTCGAACGTGTACTGACCGCGCTGGGTGTGTTTCAGGTGCAGTGTCTCGCCCGTGGTCAACACACCGTTCACCTGATCTTCCGTCAGCGTGATGCCCGCGTAGGCTTTCCACAGGTTCATGCCCTGCACATCCTCGAACGGGCGGCCAGTGGTGTCCTCTGCCGTCTTGTTCCACTGCGTGACACACAACTGCTGGTCGATACCGATGAGCATCACCGGCATGGAGTTCACGATGCTGGCGATGTACGCCTCGCGCTTGCTCAACTGCGCGGTGGTTTCCTGCAGTACGGCAGTGCGCTGCGCCACACGCTCTTCCAGGGTGGCCTTGATCTCGGTCAGGGCCCGGTTGGAACGTCTGGCGCGAATGTTGGCGCGTATCAGGAAGGCCAGCACGATCGATAGGGTAATGATGAGGAGGCTGGCGCTGGTATTGGCAACATATTGCCAGTTGGTGCCACCATCTTCTTCACGGAATACGGCGAATATGTCAGCGAAGGCATTCAGGCTGAAGCCTGCCAGCAGGATCAGGGTAAGCAGTTGTTTCATGAATCACATCTCTCAGTAGGGCTGCAGACCGTTCAGGTCTGCGCCCGGAATACGTAGAGTGCGATCTTACAGGATAAGCCCCCTCTATGTCCTTACTCCAAATACTTGGCTCTGAGCACCTGCACATCCTGCGCATCAATGTCCAACTCATGCTCGGCGTAGGCCGCGACTGAGCCGTACTTTGTCTCGATCTCGTCGAGAGCAAAGTGCAGGAATGGCGTGCCATCTTCCGTGTACAGCGGCGTTGCCACAGGCTCTTCGTCAGCAGCGCCGTAGCTCAGCATCATAGCCGCAAACGCATTCGTCTTCGCGGCTTCCACCATATCGACATCGCCACGCTCCACCGCAGGACGACGATACTGGGTGGACAGCAGGTAATCCGCGAGGATGGTCTGACGATCCACGCCCAGCAGTGTCAGAATGACCGCCGAAGCCACGCCAGTGCGATCCTGTCCGGCGGAGCAATTGACCAGCACCGGATCATCCTCTGTCACCAGTGTATCCAGCAGCAGCGTCAACTGCGGCTTGAGCATGGCCGGGAAATTGCGGTACATCGCATCCATGGGTACCTGCTCACCTGCAGGGTTGGAAATACTGGAAGCGAGCTCGACGATGCTGTAGTCAACGTTCAGATACTCAACATCAGACTGTTGCACCCAACGGTTCGGATACAGTTCCAGTTCCTCGGTGGAGCGCAGATCCACCACAGCGGCGAAATCAAATTGCTCCAGATACTGCATGTCCTTCTGCGTGAGGCTGCTGGGCGCACCCGAGCGAAACAGCTTGCCCTTCACAACATGCTTGCCATCGGCGCCGGTGTAGCCGCCCATGTCACGAAAGTTGGAACCGCCCTCCAGTGGCAGCAGTTGTGTGTACGAGCTCAGCAATGCTTCATCGGCCAGCACGGTTTCCAACGTCAGAAGTGCCATGGCACACACTAAAACACGACTCACTTTCTTGATCATGACTATTTCTCCTGGAAGAATTTCCGCGTTAGAAGCCCACACGCAGACCGAGCAGATAGCTGCGACCGTAACTCTCGCGCTGGTTGATGGTGCCGTTGCCCGCGTAGCGCAGATCTACTTCGTCTGTCAGGTTGTTGCCGTTCAGGTACACCGACATGGCCGCACCGCCGAAGTCATACGGCAGCTCGTAGGAAATGGACAGATCCACGCGCTGTTGCTCACCCCACACTTCGTCGGGACTTTCGATCGGAGAAATCCACTCGTCGCGGTACTGGTAATTCAGGCGCGCGGACAGACCAAAGTTCTCGTAGTACACGGACGCGTTGTAAATCATGTCCGAGGTGCCAGGCAGCTGATAATTCTCGCCGCGAATGCCGTTGAACTCGCTGTCCAGAAGCGTCAGGTTGGCGCTGAATCCCAAGCCCTCCGGCACTGCAGGAATCAAGTCGTTGAGGAACGTGATGACGTTGAGTTCGAAACCACTCAGTTGGCCGTCCTTGCCGTTCACTGTGCCGCTGTATTCCCACTGCTCGCCCGCCGCTGCAGGCAGATAGAGACCACCGTCGATGACACTGGAGTCTGCGTAGATCACATTGTCGATCTCGCGATGAAACAAACCGGCGGAGAGAATGCTCGCGGGGGCGAAATACCACTCCAGTGAGGTGTCGAGGCCGACAGTCTCTTCGGGCTCAAGCGTCGGATTGCCGCCGCTGACCTTCTTGTTGATCACGTCCACTGCAGCGGCCGCGCGCCACTCGTTGTACGTCGGGCGACTCAACCCGGTGGAGCCGGAGATGCGCCACTTCAAATCTTCTGCCAGATCGATGTTCAGGTGTGCGCTGGGCAGGAAGTTGTTGAAGTCTTCGGACACGGAAATCGGCGTGCCGTTGATGGTGCCTTCGCTGGTGTAATCGGTCATCTCGTTGCGAGCACCGAACACGACATTGCCCCAGCGATAATCGAGTGTCGCCATCGCGTAAAGCGACGTGATCTCTTCCTGTAACAGAATGCGCTGGCTGTCCGCAGGAACGGGTAATCTCCACACAGGAGAGGCTTCCCACGCATCGCGCAGGCCCACGTTATTGTAGTAGCTGCCGCCAATGGAATTGGTAGTCATGCTCTGCCATGGCTTGCCGGTGTTGAAACTCTCGACATTCACACCACCCGTCACGGGCGAGGCACCGAAGGCTGTTGTGCTGTAACCCTGTGCATCGCGATCATCGTGCTGCAGGCCAACTTTGACGATGGCATTGGTGTCGAACAGCATTATCTCGCGCTCGGCATCCAGCTTGAACTTGGACGCTTCGTTGTTCAGTTCGTCAGCGACGATGAGGCCAAGGTTGCGCACGTTGTAGGTGATCTGGCCTGGCAGAATCGGATTGCGCGTGCCGCGGGTATACAGCGAGAGCAGCGGATCTTCAATGTCCGACACGTCATAGCTCGCCGCCGCAAGACCGATGTCGTAGGAGATCGGCAGGAACTGGTTGCGTTCGGTTTCTGTCTGGTTGTACCGGCCTTCCACAAACCAGTCGCCTGCCTGCACATCCATGCCCACCGTGTTGGTGAAGGTGGAGTTGTCATACTGACCGCCCTCAAGCAGGCGCGATACGGCGCTCGTTGATGAATAGCCGGTAACGCCTGTGGTGCCGGGAAGTGCCACTACGAACTGATTACGTTCTTCGGTGTCCACGAATTCGCTGTAGAGTGTGGAAAGGAAAACGCGTTGCACCGCGTCCTCTCCGCGCCACTCGAACGTGCCACCATGCGCACTGTCCGTGCGATTGAGAACGTAGCTGCGGAAGTCGAGCTCGTTGACGATCAGAGCGCCGGATGCATCTCTTTCCATGTCATATTCACGCGTGTCGGTAATCTGATCGCGGCTGTTCTCGGAGAAGAACGCCACAAGTCCGAACTGTTCATTCGACCACGAAGTACGCAGGCCACGCTTGTCGATGTCGCCATCGCCCAGGCTCTGTTCGCCCACACCGAAATCGGCATTGATGGCGAGGCCGTCCTGATCGAAGGGATTGAAGGTATGAATGTTGATGTGTCCCGCGATCGAGTCACCGGGCATGCTCGGCAGAATTGCCTTGTTCGCTTCTACCCTGCTCGTGATTACCGAAGGGAAACTGTCAAAGCGTGGAATGCGGCCGTTCTCCGCACCAGGTACGTCGATACCATCAAAGGCAATACTGGTGTAACGAAACGGTGCGCCGCGCAGATTGATGAAGCGCGCCTGGCCCTGATCGCGCTCGATTGCGAGACCCGGAAGGCGACCGAGAGAGTCGGCAAGGTTCTGATCCGGAAAGCGGCCGATGGTGTCGGCGGCCACGACGTCCGACATGTTCAGCGCGTTGCGCTTTGCTTCAAGTGCTGCCATCTGGCTGTCACGAATCGGTGATGCGGTGACGACAACTTCTTCTATTTCTGGCTGTTGCGCCAATGCCTGACTACTGAGAAGAAGCAGGCCAATCGCGGCAGAAAGAGGTTTGATGCGACCTGGTATTGAAGGAATTGCAGATAAAGGTGCCAGGTGTGGGTAATTCGGCATTGATGCTGTCTCCTGTGACGATACATTCACCTGATTGAAACCAATCAAGCGTTCTTAAGACGAATGTATCAATCACAGATGACAAGAATGTGAATGCGAAAAATTATTCCCAGAGGCTGCGCGATGCGAGCGGAATATCTACCTTGGCGCCACTGGCCTGCTCGACATGAATCGTGAACGTGTCACCGCTCTTCGTATAGCCCAACGACTTCATGCCGCCTTCGGAGACCGCCGTGAAGTGCACATGGTTGTCGGCGATCATAGCCAGCTCCATCTTCTGCGGCGTGGGCGTGCGCGGCACGAACCCCGCATTGAACTGCTGAATGTTGAGCACCAGCGAGCCATCCACCTCTTCGATCGTGATCATCTCGAACATGGTGGTACCCGCTTCCCCGGTCATGCGTACCATCGCCGCAATCGATCCGCCTTCTGGCTTGATCCAATTCTCCTCCAGCTGATTGGGGCCAAGTGCTCCAGCATAGTTGCCGGTCATCCACGCCAGCTGATCGATGGTTGCCGCCGGGCCTGCTGCCAGTGCCCAGGTGGAAGCCAGCCCCAGCAGTGTCGTGGCCAGTGTCATTCTTATGGTCTTGTGTATCGCAGTCTTGTGCATAACAGTCTCCAAGGTCGAATGGTGTCGGGAATAAAGCGGGTTCTGAATCTGACTGCAGATTACCACCAGCCCGCGACGGTGGCCACATGAGGGACATCGCGTTATGATTCAGTCACAAAGGATTCAGCCATAACGGCAGTCAATAACAACTATCAGCAGCGGCTATCGGAGCAGGAACGTCCATGGAATATCGCTACATCGGCAAGAGCGGCCTGAGGGTCAGCCCCATCTGCATGGGCACCATGAGTTTCGGGACATGGAGCGATGAGAAGGCATCATTCGCCATACTCGACAAGGCCTACGAACACGGCATCAACTTCTTCGACACAGCCGAGGTATACCCGGTACCTCCTACCGCCGACCTCGCGGGCACCACCGAAACCATCTTCGGCAAGTGGATCAAGACCCGCAACCGCGACTCTCTCATCATCGCCACCAAGGTCGCCGGTGCTGCTTCGGGCTGGTTCGTGCCTCCCATCCGCAGCGGCCTGACTGCCATCGATCGTCACCACATCGAACGCGCGGTGGAGGGCAGCCTGCGCCGCATGGGCATCGACTACATCGACCTGTATCAAGTGCACTGGCCCGACACCGTGGTACCCATAGGCGAGTCGATGGAGGCCCTTGATCGACTCGTGCAATCCGGCAAGGTGCGCTACCTGGGCACTTCCAATGAGAACGCGTATGGTCTCACCAAGGCCAACACGATCGCAGAATACGAAGGCCTCGCTCGCTTCCAGTCGATCCAGAACAACTTCTCGTTGCTCAACCGGCGCTTTCTGGACGAACTGGCACTGGTGTGTCGAAAGGAGCATGTGTCCCTGCTTCCCTACTCGCCAATTGGTGGTGGCATGTTGAGCGGCAAGTACAACGCCGATCCGATTCCCGCGCGCAGCCGCTTCGGTGAATATCTGCAACTGGAAAACCCGAGACAGCGCGCCATGGCAGATCGCTTCCTGAACAAGGGCACGCTTGCTTCCACTGCGCGTTACATCGAGATCGCGAAGGCAGCCGGCATCTCGCCGACCACGCTCGCGGTTGCCTGGAGCATGCAGCACGACTTTGTTGCCTCGACCATCGTCGGTGCGCGCGATGCGTCACAACTGGATGAATCGCTGGCGGCGCTGAACGTGAAACTCAGCGACGATGTGATGAGGCAATGCAACGACGTGCATAAAGAGATTCCGTACCCGATGGGATAAGCACAGGGACGACGCTGTCTACAAGGGGAGAACAAAAAAACCAGAGGGGAGCGGCGTGAATCACGCAGGCACATACCACGTACCGGAATGGCAGCACCTGTGCAGCACGGTCGGCCTTTCAGCCGACTGGGCCTGGGAACAGGACAGCGTCTTTCGCTTCACCAGACTGAACGGCAGCAACCTCGAAGGTGACCCTGCGGCCACCTCAGAGCACCTGCTTGGCAAAACCCGCTGGGAAGTCGGCCTGGAACTGCCTGATCAAGAGGAGTGGACAACTCATCAAGCCATCCTGCAAGCGGGAGAGCCCTTCCGTAACGTCATCATGGAACGCAAACTTGCGGATGGCACGCACCGCTTCATCAGTGTAAGCGGTACACCAATCCTCGACGGCAACAAGGTCATCGGTTATCGGGGCGTTGGTCAGGACGTCACCGAAGCCCGGATCGCCAAGGAAGAACTGCACTGGTTTCGCGCAGCCATCGATGCCTCGCACGACTGCGTCATCATCACGGATGTGGAAACCCAGCGCTTCCTGTACGTCAATCAGACACTGCTCGATCTGACCGGCTATACCCGCGAAGAGTACATGCAGCTGACACCGCACATGACGACAGGGCTGACACCCGACGAGATTGCGCGCACCTATGCCGAAGTGATCGCCGCAGGGGATGCTGGCCTGACGGCCGAGCCGCAAATCATTTCCGACAGGTCCGGCAAGCGCAAGGCGTGGTGGGAATTCCACCGCCGTGCCGTAAAAGTGGATGGCCGCTGGTTGCTCAACACCATCTCCAGCGATGTCACGCGCCGCGTGTTGGCGGAACAGGCCGCGCAACGTGCCACTCGCATGTATGCCACCCTCAACGCCAGCAACGAATCCATCGTGCGGGCGCGCTCCACCCCCGAACTGTTCCAACAGATCTGCCGCGCCGCCATCGACTTTGGTGACTTCGTCAGCGCCAGCATTCTTATGGTGGAACCCGGCGCCTCACACGCCAAGATGGTCGCCATCGCCGGGCTTGGCAAGCAAGTACTACGCGAACTCAGTGTGCCCATCGATTACTCCGAGCCCGACGGCACCGGTCTCGTCGGCACCGCGTACAACACCGGCAAACCCTGCATCAGCAACGACTTCCTGAACGATCCGCGCACGGTACTCTGGCACGACACCGCGCAAGGAGCCGACATCAAGGCTGCCGCCACCATTCCGATCCATCGCGATCATCGTCCCATCGGCGTGCTGATGCTGTGCTCCTCCGAGAAGCGCGCCTTCGATGAAGACACGTTGCAGTTGCTGGAACGCATCACCCAGAACTTGACCATCGCCATGCAGACCATCGAGCGTGAGAACGAACGCGAACGCACCGAGGAACGCATTCGTTACATGGCCACGCACGACAGCCTCACCGGCCTGCCCAACCGCATGCTGTTCGGCGAACTGCTCAATGCGGAGATCCGCTCGGCACAGCGCCACAAGCGTCGCTTCGCCGTGATGTTCATGGATCTCGATCGATTCAAGCAGATCAACGACACCCTCGGTCATGCGGCGGGAGATCACCTGCTCAAGATCATGGCCAAGAGAATGCGCGACACGATACGTGCCAGTGATGTGGTAGCGCGTCTGAGCGGCGACGAATTCGTGGCGATGCTCACGGCAGTCAATCAGCCGGAAGATGCCAATGTGGTAGCGGGCAAGTTGCTCGCCGCGTTGAGCAAACCGGTGAGCATCGGCGACGAAGAATGCAGCATCAGCGTCAGTATCGGCATCAGCCTGTTCCCGCTCGATGGCGAAGACGAACAGACCCTGATCGCACACGCCGACGAGGCGATGTACGCCGCGAAGCAGAAGGGCAAGAATTCCTATCGGTTCTATTCTGTGGGAGCGAGCCCTGCTCGCGATGGAGCAGAACAAGACTGATCGCGGGCAAGGCCCGCTCCCACACTATTCTCCAACGACAATTGCACTCCCGAAATGTTTCTGCGGAAACGCGTTTGGACTGGTCTTGGTAAGCAGGCTTGCGGCGCCTAGTAATCTTCCGCCAACATCTTGCGAACGCTTTCCTCGAGAGTGCCAAGATGTGACTGAAGAATTGCCGCAATGGTCTGGGCGTCGATATCTCCCAGATAATTGTGAACCAGAATGTTTCTGAAACCGCTGATCTCTCGCCAGGGTATGGCCGGGAAAGCCTGTTTCTGTTCGTCAGGCAGGAGTTGAGTCGCTTCCGACAATGTTTGGAGATTTCTGAGTACCGCGTCGTAGAGAATGTCGTCCTTCGTCAGGTCGCCGCGCGCCTGTATGCGACGAATCTTTGCTGCCGCATCAAGAATGTGTCTGGCATAGGGCTGCCACGGCGTGCTCACAGCTCAACCGCCTCCCCGATCACCCGCTCCTTGATGTGACGATTCAGCTCATGTTCGGGAATCACTTCGACGTTTCTGGCTAACAATCGCTCCAGTTCACCCACCAGCGCCAGGCGCTGAGTGAACATGTCGTAGCCCCTCGGGAAATCCACCAGAAAATCCACATCGCTCTCTGGTCCCTCTTCGCGCCGAGCCACAGATCCGAACACCCGAATTCTGCGTGCCCCGTACTGGGTGCCAAGGGCATTGATACGATCTTTGTTGGTGTGAAGAATATCCAGAAGCATGGGCTACTCCTTGCAGGCCTTGGCGGTGATTATGGCGCAGGAAGGGCTGTACCTCCAGCATTTGACATTCCGCCCCCTCGAAACTGCCTGGCCCTTGGTTACTCCAACACCTGATAAACCATAGTCGGAAACTTCACCCGGATATCCGTGCTGTTGGGCAACTGATTGATCATCAACAGGATGCTGAGACCCGCCTCCGGATCTACTCGATAGACAGATCCGTAAGCGCCGCCCCAGCCGAAAGACCCCACCGAGTCCATGCCGTTGGCCCCATAACGATCGGTGGTTTCAAAGCCCAGGCCGAAACCCAGACCGGTGCTCGAATGCAGCGTGCCGACCTGGTTGCTGGTCATTAGCGCAACTGTGCGCGGCGCCAGAATCCGCACCCCGTCGAGCTCGCCGCCTTGACGAATCATTTCCAGGAATCGACTGTAGTCCCGTGCCGAAGAAATCAGCCCCGCGCCGCCAGCAAAATTGCGTCGCGGTCCGTCCACGTAGTGTCCCTGACCCCTTGCACCTTCGGCGGCCCGCACCGCCTTGCCGCTGTCATCACTGGAATACACGGTGACCAGCCGCTCCGCTTGCGCAGCCGTCAAAAAGAATTCGGTATCCTGCATTCCCAGCGGTCCGGTAATGCGGCTGCGAATGAGCTCATCCAGCGGCATGCCAGAGGCACGTTCCGCGACACAGCCAAGCACATCCGTGTTATAGCCATAGACCCATTGCTCTCCGGGCTGAGCGACGAATGGCAGGGACGCGAGGCGCTCCATGGTGCTGCAAACAGGCTCTTCCTTGTCTGCCGTGTACCATCCCATACCCGCCTCGGGACCGAGACCTTTCTGGGCGTACAGATCCGCAATATGTGACTGGGTGCCATAGGAAATGCCGGCGGTATGCGTCAGCAGATCCCGCAGTGTGATCTGGCGCCGCGCGGGCACGATGTTCACGCCGGTGTCGGTCACCTCGGCGACCGTCGTGGAGGCCCACTCTGGAATGAAACGACTCACCGGATCATTCAGATTCAGTTTGCCCTCCTCCATCAACGACAGAATCACCACACTGGTCAACGCCTTGGTCTGCGAGGCGATGCGAAACAGATTCGCCGTGGTCATAGCCCGACCGGCCTCCCGGTCGCTAAAGCCAACCGCCTTCTCGTAGACTGTTTCACCATGTTGCAGCACCAGCGCGACAGCGCCGGCCAGTTCGCCGTTGTCCACATAGGACTGCAGGACACCATCGATCCGCGCCAGCCGTTCGGCATTGATACCGGAGACCGCTTGCGCGCTGGCTGAAATCGGCTGCAGCAGGATAGCCAGCAGGAGGAGAGATGCAGACAGCGCCGTGCGGCTTACAGAATATGAGCGGGACATGGGCGGCTCCTTGGTTTTATTGTGCTGACATTGTGCGGTCGGCGCGGGGAATTGGGAACCGATTTCTCACCCGCCGAAATGGTTGAAATTCCCCGAAAACACCTGTACACCCTGTGGGAGCGGGCCTGCCCGCGATGCCCGCTGCCCCCAAACCGCAGCCCCCCATCGCGAGCAGGCTCGCTCCCACACATTCAAATCGCACCAACAATGCCCAGGACCAGCACACGCCCCATGAACTACTACACCCAGAACGCCCGCACCCTCAGCGAGCAATACAACGCCATGGACTCCGAACAAGTCCACCGCCACTGGCGCGACCTGCTGCCCACGCAGCCCGGCCTGGCGTGCGACATCGGCGCTGGCAGCGGACGCGATGCCGTGTGGCTGGCCAGTCAGGGCTGGGACGTGATTGCGGTGGAACCCTGCGCCGAGCTGCGCGCACTGGGCGAGCAACACACCAACAGTCAGTCCGCCAAGACCCACTCATCCCACGCAGGCGTCACATGGCTCGACGACGGCTTGCCGGAGCTGAAGACACTGCGCTCCCTCGACCAGCGCTTCCAGCTCATCCTCATGAGCGCCGTGTGGATGCACATGCCCCCGGCGCAGCACGAGCGCGCCATGCGCATTGTCAGCGAGTTGCTCGCGCCCGGTGGGTTGCTGGTGATCACGTTGCGGCACGGGCCGGATGAGGCCAATCGTTTTCATGCGGTGCAGGCGGATGATGTGATACGGCTGGCGCAGGATCGGGCGCTGGTGAACAAGCGGCGGGCTCGCGTGAATGATCTGCGGCAGCGTGATGGGGTGGAGTGGGATGTGGTGGTGTTCACGCTGCCGGACGATGGCACGGGAAGTCTGCCGCTGCTGCGGCACATCATCGTCAATGACAACAAGGCTGCGTCGTACAAACTCGGTCTGCTGCGCACACTCATCAGAATTGCCGAAGGCGCACCCGGCATGGTGACACGTCGCACCGATGACTGGGTGGAGATTCCGTTCGGTCTTGTCGGTCTGTACTGGTTGAAGACTTACATGCCGTTGGTGTTGCGACACAATCTGATTCAGTCGCCCAGCGCTGATCACGTTAATAAGCGCGGCTACGGCTGGGCCAAGCAGGAAAATTTCTACAGCCTGCAGGATCTGTCGCCCTACGACCTGCGCATCGGCGCTTCATTCGACGCCAACGTGGCACCTCGTCTTGTCGGCGCCATTCGCGATGCCTGCATCAACATCAAGAAGATGCCCGCGCATTTCATTACTTACCCCGGTCAGGATCGCCAAGTGTTTGAATGCGAAACGCGCACCGTCAAACACGGCAACAAACCCTGGCAGATCACTCGCGAGAGTCTGCAACAGTTCGGCACCTTCCGCATACCTGCTGCTCTATGGCAATGCTTCAGCCAGTACGCCTGCTGGCTCGAACCTGCCATCTTCAACGAGTGGGTGAAGCTGATGCAGACCTGGCGCTTCCAGTACGACACCAATGTCTACAGCAACGCCTTCCAGTGGATCGACGCCACGCGCGACACCACCAAGGTCAGTGGCCGCATCATGCAACTGCATCAACAGGGACAGCGCGTGGAATGCGTGTGGACGCACAAGAAGCTGATCATCGCCAACGAGAAGTACGCCGTCGATCACTGCTTCCCGTGGTCACGCTGGCTCAACAACGACCTGTGGAACCTGATGCCCACCACGACAGCCGCCAATAACGCAAAGAGCGACAAGCTGCCATCGGCCGGATTACTACTGCACTCGCGCGATCACATCATGGATTGGTGGGAACGGGCGTATCTTGAGGATGAGCGGATGAGCCAGTTGTTCTACATCGAGGCCGAGGCGGCGCTGCCGTTGATGAGTGCGGAGAGCCGCGATATGGAAGGGGTGTTTCATGCGATGCAGCATCAGCGGGCGAAGTTGAAGACTAGTCAGCAGTTGGGGGAGTGGGGAACCCCATTTCCCAGAAACGCAGCTCTTTGAGCTGACACTGGGCAATAAACTCAGACCGTTAGATGCGACAACCTGACCGAAATGAGGAGCGCCATGCGCAAGGACCTTATTCGACGATAGGATCTTATGGCGAGGTTCCTGAGACGATACTACAATGAGCTAAGACACAGCGGTCAAACTAAGTTGCTACTCGAGCAAATCGCCTCACTCTGATTGGCGACACGCCAGAATAGTGCATTAGGAAACGCGGCGGATTCCAAATCGCAATCATAGTATGCTTGTGGATCATCAGCCCTCAACGACTAGAGACGCGAGGCACGATCACCCTGCCGGAGTGAACTAAGGACATAAAAATGACAACAAGTTTTTTCTTTTGCAAGGCTGAAAGGAACGAGAGAAATTCCGAACTCATAAGAGGATTGGAATTGCTCTCTGCAGCACGAAAAAAGCAGATCTACTTGATCGATCGTCCATTAGGAGATAGTAAATATTCATACGCATATACCGACGCGTTGGTATTACTAGCTCCGAATCATAAGATACTTTTTATTAATACTGGCTCGGAAGGAGACGATGCTTTTGAGGAGTTTATGGAAGATTTTATGGAGGATCTTGGGTCAATATCGGACAAATTCAGATACAAGGAAATCATCGGAAGACCAAGAAGCTGGAAGGAAAACCTTACTGCATCAGTCCACGTAAATAGGGCGAACTACAATATAGAGCAAGTTTTAGCAGAGTTCTCGCTAGACACTGGGGAGAACAAGAAGAAATGTGAACTCCTAATCTCATTATTGACTGGAAGTATTAACGATATTGATAGAATAAAGGGAAGTGTACCAGACAATATTCTTGACAAGATTAAGCAGAAGATAATTCTTTTTGATGGCGAACAAACAAGATTTGTTTATCAAAAACCGGAGAAGAAGAGGATTACCATACAAGGTTTATCCGGAACCGGAAAGACAGAGTTATTGCTTCATAAGTTAAAAGAAATTTATATAGAAAATGTTAATTCGAAGATAATTTTTACTTGCCACAATAAAATACTGGCGGATAGTTTACGAACTAGAATCCCAGACTTTTTCAATTTTATGAAAGTCGAAGAGCAGATTAAATGGGACGAGAGACTTTGGTGTGTGAACGCATGGGGCTCAAAGTACAAAAAGGATACTGGGGCCTACAGCTACATATGTGATTTTTATAGGATTCCGTTTCTTTCATTTACTCCGAGCACTAATTTTGATTTCGTCTGCAGAAAGGCTATTTCTGAAATCAGCTCCCTGGAAGGCAGAGAGTATTGCTTTGACTTTATGCTAATTGATGAAAGCCAAGATTTCCCACCTTCGTTTTTCGAGTTATGTGAGTTGGTAACTAGCAATACCGTGTACGTAGCAGGCGACATATTCCAGAGCATATTTGATGACAATATCATTAGGCAAATTGAACCTGACTATTTACTTAGCAAATGCTATCGGACTGATCCCAAAACTCTAATGTTTGCACATGCTTTAGGAATGGGTTTGTTCGAACACCCGAAACTGCGGTGGCTTGACGATAACGAATGGAAAGCCTGCGGCTATATCGTGAACAAGAGTGAAGAAGGCACGATTTACGAGCTATCAAGGGAACCGCTTCGCCGATTCGAAGACCTCGAGCAAAGTGCATTCTCCAGCATCGAGCTGGTAAAGACGAACCCAGCGGACGAGAGCGACGTAGGGAATAAGATACTGGAAATCATTGCCTCAATTAGAGAGGAAAATCCCACTGTACTCGCAGCTGACATCGGAATTATCTTTATTGACAACAACAAATCAACTTATTGGAATGCAGACAAACTTCAGTTCACAATTCCTAGAGAATTTGGCTGGGAGGTCAATAAGGCCTATGAATCGAAAGAACGAATAGAAGACACCCTATTTATTAGCAATAAGAATAATGTCAAGGGACTAGAGTTTCCATTCGTAATATGCGTGACCTTGAAAATCCAAAACTCTAGAAGTTACAGAAACGCGTTATATATGATGTTAACGAGATCTTTTCTGCGATCTTACCTGCTACTGCCAGAGTTAACTAATAGCGACCTAATAGGGCGAATTGAAGCCGGCCTTGTCAGTATTCGATCTGAAGGGGTTCTAAGAATCACGCCTCCGTCAGAGGAAGAGAGAAGAGAAATTGTTACTGCCATTACATATACCGAAGATAGCATTTCGCACTACGAATTCGTGGAAAAGGTTTTCGATGATCTAGAAATTCCGCCACTATTCAGAAAAAATCTTTACGAGGTAGTTAAGAGAACCATTGGGGAATCTTTTGATTACAATTCTGTCTGCGAAATAATTGACTTCAACTTTAGCAGAATGAATAGAGAGCAATGATGAAGAGGTATTCATTCAAATTAAATGAAGCGATCTGGAAGGGACTACTCAAACCCATTAGATCGAAGCGGGATACGACAACTCTGCTAATGAAAAGCATTAAGCTAATGTTGGTAAACCCTTCCATTGGCAGTGATAATGTGCACGGAGAGATGATACTTATCGTTTCGAAAATGAGCAGACTTTTTTATCTCACCAAAGATAAAATTTTTTCAATCGGATTCCCGTTCTCGGCAAACTTCGAAACCACTCCTCCTGTATTTTCCTCCAAATCTGGAATGTCCATCGATAGTAGAATTACTTCAGAAATTTTGGGAATTCTATCTGATGATCAATTATTCAACTCTGGTTGCCCATATCAGTTCATTGATCCAGTTTTAGTTTTCTCGGAAGGTGTCGATGGATATTGGCAGCTACTCTTAGATCTATTGATGTATGAGGACGCTTATATTAGATATGATTATGACGAGAAGAACCAAAATCATGAGCAACACCCTGTCAATCATTACGATGTCTTCTATAGTCCTTACGCGACTTTCAAATTAGGTCTCAGAGAGCGAGTTAGCGGTGATCGACTTGTCGATCTCCTTTCTATTGAGACCAATTGCCACTTCATTGAAAAAGTGAAGCGGCGATACGGCTTTTTTTAAATCAGTACGCAGATTCTAAAGCTACAACACACGCGCATCTAAGAAGCTGCCTTCACCTCATAGCTCTCATGCAGTACACACAAGACACCGGAATTTGCAGCTCTAAAGAATTCACGCGGTCAACAATTGCTCCTGATAGATTCCACTCAACTCCTGCTGCTTTAACTCCAAAACTCTAGGCGTCATGATCCGCGCCACCTCTGCCATCACAGGAACTATCACACTATTTCCAAACTGGCGATAAGCCTGTGTATCACTGACCGGAATCTGAAAACTATCAGGGTATCCCATGAGGCGAGCACATTCTCGTGGAGTTAATCTACGAGGACGTTTCCGTTTTCCCTGCGAGAGCAGTATCTCCGAACCGTCTTTATAGTATCGCGCTGACAAAGTTCGCGTTACGCTGTCGCCATCTACTAAACCAAACCCAAAGCCGTTGCCTGCCGCGCGATGCTTTGCCGCATAAGCTTGCAGATACTCCCAGAGAGCTGGGGTGAGCGTGTACTTGCTCGAAACCTTCGCATTTTTACCTTCCGTGTAAGGAGTTTCCACGGCTTCAGTTCCGTCCTGAGGATGCAGAATACTGGACAGGCGTGGCCCCTGATCAGGCAGCTGCAGGTCATCCCAGGAAAAGCCCGTCTTTTCTTTAAAGCCGACAATAATGATCCGCTCTCTATGCTGCGGTACATACCGACTTCCATCTATCACTTTAAAATGAACGTCGTAACCAAGCTCATCGCGCAGAGTTTCAAGTACTACTTTGAAAGTATTGCCCTTATCGTGAGAAACAAGGTTCTTCACATTCTCCAGCAGGAATGCCTTCGGTCTTCGGGCAGCAATAATTCTTGCAACGTCAAAGAAGAGCGTTCCTTGAGTAGCGCAGGCAAACCCGTGAGGTCTGCCCAATGCATTCTTCTTGGATACACCTGCAATACTAAAGGGCTGGCAGGGGAAGCCAGCCAGTAATACGTCGTGGTCGGGGACGTCATCAGCATGAACAGCCGTGATGTCTCCTGCCAGTATGTGCCCCTCGTCGGCTGGGAAATTTGCCAGGTAAGTCTTCTGGGCAAATGCGTTCCACTCACTGGTAAACACGCAGCTTCCGCCCTGCTTCTCAAATCCAAGCCTGATCCCGCCAATACCGGCAAACAGGTCTATGAAAGTGAACCCTTTTGAAGTCACCGGTTGAGGTTGACGCAGAGGGAGAATTCGCTGATGTATGGCATCCGCAAGATAAAGGGGCGGATCAGTTTCCCGGGTTTCCCAACGGCGCAATGTGCGGGCATCCACCTCCAACAATGACGCAAGCTTACCCTGGCTGTAGACTGTTCGAGCGCGTTTTAGCAGTGGGATCGGGTCTGATTTGCTCATGGGCGTAAACTCCTGTCGGCGGGAACATTTGCGGACATCATGCCCGAATGTATTCCCAGAGGCAACCACAATCTGTCTTTTTATACAGTATAGCTGCGGATACCATTTGGAGCCCGGAAAATCGACACTTTGACCCCCGAAAGACGTAGCTGGAACATGTCCCGGATAAAGGGCAAGGATACCAAGCCGGAACTGTTGATCCGGTCGATGCTCCATCGTCGAGGCTTTAGATTTCGGCTCCACTCAGGACAACTTCCTGGAAGGCCGGACATCATCCTGCCAAAGTACAAGACTGTGATATTCGTTCATGGGTGTTATTGGCACCGCCACGAAGGATGTCCCTATGCTTACACCCCTAAGTCCAATCAGGAGTTCTGGCTGCCGAAGCTGGAGCAAACTGTGCGAAGAGATCGTTTGAAGACTCTTGAGTTACAACAGATGGGCTGGGAGGTACTGACTGTATGGGAGTGTCAGATTAAGAAGCACCCTGAAGAAGTTGTAACTCAATTGACGACTGCGCTACTACATCCAGATTGAATGGGCAGATACCCAAACTCATTGAACTCAGCGATCACAGTCGCTTGATTTCATCGATGAAATCAGCAAATGAAAACAGCCATGCTCGTTGGGCAGGAAGATACGAGGACTGTATGGGAGTTGGTACGACAAGCTGAAGATTCCTATCCCTCATCTGATCGGTTTGATCGCTCGTAATGGAGGGCTCCAACGTGATCAAATGTTTACGACTGATCCGATCAGCCTCTGGAAGTACTTGTCTCCAACGTTCTTTGCAGGTTGTTTTGGCGGCAAGCATTCTCAAACCGTTCGTGGGGTACGTGACTGTGATGTACTCTTTACGGCCTGGAAACAAGAAATCGGGTTTCTGCTTTCCTTCAGTATTTACCCCACGCTCGAAAGCAAGGTGATTCTGATTGAGTATTTCTTCAATGTGATTTTCAAACGCACGCCCTACTCTGGATTTCCTTCTATTTTGCACACTAAGAGAGAACCTTACGAAGTCATCTACATCGTCACCGCCAGGTCCAAACCCTTCATTTAACTTTTCCCTTACAATATGACGCTCAAGCAATCTGAAGAGATGCTCTTCTTTTTCCATCCATGAGATCAGCGTATTGTCAGGGTCATCAATTGCAGAAACACCCTTGCAGACAAGTCTTGAGAACTCGGAGAACTCTCGTGTTGATGGGAATACTCCACCAAATTTTTGTCTGATATTTTCCAGCAGTTCATCATCGTTAGCTCGAGTTATTTCGAGCTCTATTCCATATCTGGCGAGCATCAATCTAATCGGGATTACTACTGTAGATCGCTCTATCGGAATTCTCTTGAGCTGGTCTTCGGCGAGCACATCCTGTGCGCCAAATATCGTCTTAAGTTGGTACTCAGTCTGGGAAGCAGCCTTGCAAAATATCATCAGCAGGCTACCTTCCTTCGTGAGCGAGACCAGGAAAAAGTCCCCCTCGCTAAGCATTTCAGTTACTTCATTGCCTCGATAGTAAAGCCTGAACTCTGGTCCTCGATTCGGATTAGCAAATCGGGTGTCATACCATGTGACGATATCTTCGGAAATGATCGGATCGTCATCGCCCTCACTGATGTAGACCATTGTAGCCGGGATGTACACCTTCTGACCGTCGGCGGGATAGCCGATTGCCTCGCCAATACCGGATCGCGGCAAACCACCAATCTCATGTTGATTTGACTTCGATGGCTCAGCGTCTACCGCAGTCAAATACTTAGCGGCAGCTGCTACAAATATATCGGTCAGATTCTCAAACATCTGTGCCTCTCACTAAGATATCTCAATCGCTCTCCGGCTCCACCGGCACCGGCTTCCGCGGCAGCGGCTCCCCCCTCATCGCCGCATGATAAAGAAACCCGGCAATCACCACCGACGCCTGCACCAGATCATCCCGTCTGGCATAGTCGTATGTATCCAAATGCGAATGATGCGTACGCGTAGAGTAATCCAGCCGATCCTGCACAAACTGAAACCCCGGAATCCCCACGTTATCAAACGGAATGTGATCCGTTGAACCGGTATTCCTCATCGTCACCGTGTCAGCCCCCAGATCATTGAACGGCTTGAGCCACGCCTCGAAGATGGGCACCGCCGCAGAGTTCTCCTGCGCGTAGACGCCGCGGATGCTGCCGCTGCCGTTGTCCATGTTGAAATAGGTGACGTGGCGCTCGTGGCCGTCGAGCGGCTGGATGGGCCAGGTGGTGTCGCGCACGCGTGGTGGCAGGGCGAGTTGTTCGGGGTCGGTGGGTTCGGGACGCGTGGCGATGTGTTGTTCGACGTAGGCGCGGCTGCCGAGCAGGCCCTGTTCTTCGCCGGACCACAGGACAATGCGTATGGTGCGCTCGGGTTCTGCGCCGATGGCCTTGAGGATGCGCACAGCTTCCATGATGGTGGCGACGCTGCCTGCGTTGTCGGTGGCGCCGGTGCCTGCGTGCCAGGAGTCCATGTGCGCGCCGACGAGGACGATCTCGTCTGCGTTGCGGCCGCTGCCGGGGATCTCGGCGATGGTGTTGTAGGCGTTCAGGTCATCGTCGTGAAACTGTGCGACGACTTCGAGTGAGACTTCGACAGCGTGCTCGTCTTCGATCAGGCGGGCGAGCATGTTGTAGTGTTCTGCGGCCATCTGCAGCGAGGGCACGCCGGGATTCGCGTCGGCATCGTGTGCGGCACCGGCGCCGAGGCGGACGATGCCGTAGTCGCGGGAGCTGATGTAAAGTGTGGCAACCACGCCCTCTTCCTGCAGATACGCATTGAGGGTTTCGCGGAAGTGGA
>Ga0155965_1034_pt1 | contig 25097 bp, 26 predicted proteins | sample RifCSPlowO2_02_FD_107619 | JGI IMG/M metagenome (GOLD analysis project Ga0155965, IMG submission 107619) | Gammaproteobacteria bacterium RIFCSPLOWO2_02_FULL_57_10
AGGGATCAACAGGCTCGTCGTGATCGTGGAAATATCGAAGCATCTCCACTCCAAGCGACTCATGATCGAACCTGGCTTGGACGGCTATTTGACAGCATAACGTCCAAGCTTGGTTGTCACGCATCGGATGCACCGTGCCGCTGGTTGCGTCAAGCCACTTGACGATAGCTCTGCCATCCCGAAACCAATGGCTACTTTGATCTGGATCGTCATTGGGAAAATCTGTGATAGTGGCAACTAGTTTGATGCGATCAATTGGCTGTGGAGAGGAACCGTAAAAGTCATGTTCTGTAAGCTCGCGGACTAGTCGATCACGCCCCAGTAATAGGGTCAGCGCTTCGATAAGAGTAGTTTTGCCGGTGTTGTTGTCTCCAACGAGAACTGGATGCTTTCCAAAACGGACAAAACCGGTACGTACACCTCGGAAGTTTTCGATATTTAGGCTGGCGACTCTCATCTCGTCCTCTCGTTGTGTAGTGCGTCATCGGGCTCATGTGAGGCTTCAGACACTGGCTCAAAAACTCGGCGTCCAGAAAAAAATCTATCATCTCTCGCTTCAAGTTATGCGGCGGAGATTGGTTGACGACGAGCGATTGATGGAAAATTCCCTAAAATTTGTCCTGGCCCATTCTTTCAAATTGTCGCATGATTTCATTAAATCAGTTCGCCCAAAATCCCGCTCATTCCCCGTCACCACAACACACGCATTTGATCGTGCCACCGCAGTATTGACCATATCAAGCCTGTTGCGCGGTCTGCTACCGCCTTTCCTTCCGTCATCAATTCGGCCAAGACAAGTGCCGCCGGTTCATCAAACGGGAGAATGCGTCCGGCAAACAGTGCCTGTGGCCCTACCGCTCCAGTGAAACAGCCTTCCAGCGCATTGCGCTTCTCTACCACTGGCTTATCCAGAATGCCGCGCTTGATTTCGACCATGGTCAAGGCGCAGATGAAGAGACATTCTGCTGTTCGCTAATTCATGCTAGGGGTGAGTGTGAAGGCTCCGGTTTGATGACGTTGCTGGTGATGTTGGTGTCGAGAAGATAGAGTGTCACAGGTCAATCTCACGGCCGTCCTCGCCGGGACGAGTTAGATCGAGCTCTGCGCTCACCATTGGAGAGCGGCGCAGTGCTGCGAGGATACCGCTTTTCTGTGGAGGTTTGCCTGCGACCACCTCATGGGGCTTAGCCGTCATATCTAAATCCAGCGCCCGCATCACTGCGAGTGTGGTCTTGAGCGTCGGGTTACCCCGCTCACTGAAAGACTGGTAAAGCTGCTCCAGAGAAAGCCCGGTCTTTTGCGATATTTCCGTCATCCCTTTCGCGCGAGCAACCACACCAAGGGCCTTGGCAATATAAGCTGCATCGCCAGTTTCAAAGGCATCAGCCATGAATAAGGCGATTTCCTCTTGATCCACCAGCGCGGAGGCGGGATCGTAGGCTGTCAGTTGTTTAGTCATCTTTGTACTTCCCACTCCCCACTTCGCGTAAGCATCTGTCTGTTTGAGTTCGATCATACGCTTTCCGTAGCCAGCTCACCAATTCAGCGGGTGGCAACGTGGTTTATCAAACTCCGCAAATGAATACTGGCAGTTATCAAACAAGGCGTTTCTTAAACCAAGGTCCCACTGTGGTCATGGGTCGGAATTTTGTATATGCAGGGTTATAGTAGCCAAACTACGACTAAATAAATAATTTCAAGTTGACCTGAATTTGGAAAAGATGTATCAATCGCAGTATGACTACGGTTGACTCAAATAAATTAAAAGCCCTGTACGCCAACCTAGCCCCCGGAGCTCCTCTGACCTCGGCCAACTTGGCTGCACTGGGCATCTCCGCAGACCTGGCGGTTCACTACGTCCGCGCCGGTTGGCTGACCCGTCTGGCGCGCGGAGTCTTCTGCCGTCCCAACGATCCTCTGGCACTCCACCCCAGTTTGCTTCTCCTGCAACGTCGGTTCAAAGGCCTGCACGTGGGTGGCAAGACCGCATTCGACTGGTATGGCCTGCGCCAATACGTATCTCTGCAGCCGCTGCTACACTTGTACGGGTGGGATGCGGGGCATCTACCGGACTGGTTCGTCGAGCGCTTCCCTGCGGATTATCACCGCAACCGTCTGTTCAAGGAGGAGCCAGAGACCATGCTGCATGTCAGTCCATTCGAGAATGTCAGCACCGCCCCCCGGGTTTCAGAGCCCGAGCGTGCGCTATTGGAGCTGCTGAGCGACGTTGGTGTGCGCCAGCCACTACAGGAGGCACGCGAACTTGTCGAGAGCTCTTACAGCCTGCGCGCAGATGTATTGAGCGAACTGTTGCAGCGGTGCACAAGTGTGAAGACAGTGCGCCTGTGTCTGCAGCTAGGCTGCGAAGGCTCATTGCCGTGGGCCGCCAAACTTGATCCAGCCACGTTGCCCACTGGTGGTGACAAGCCCTGGGTCGCGAAATCAGCCGATGGTCTGCTGGTACTGAAACCATGAATCAGGTCTACCTCGACACTGCGCGTCTGCTGACGCAAGTTGCACCGTTGATATTTTCGGACGACACCTTCGCGCTCAAGGGTGGGACTGCCATCAATCTTTTCATTCGGGATATGCCGCGTCTGTCAGTGGATCTCGATCTGGTATTTCCCGATCACACTCTGTCGCGTGAAGACGCATTGGCACGCATCAACGATGCCATTCGACAGGCAGCTGAACGATTGAAAAAACGTGGGTTCCAGACACACATACCACCGGCCGATGCGGGAGAGACCAAACTGCTGGTGCGGCGTGATCGTATCCAGGTGAAGATCGAAGCCAACTTCGTGATGCGTGGGACAGTTCAGCCGGTGCGCCGTGCATCGCTCACACCTGCGGCTCGGGGCATGCTGATGGCTGATCTGGAAATTCCTGTGGTGTCATTGGAAGATGTCTATGGTGGGAAGCTCTGTGCCGCGATGGATCGCCAGCATCCCCGAGACCTCTTCGACATGATGCAACTCTTTGCGCACGAGGGGATCACACCGGGTATCCGCCGCGCTTTCGTTGTGTATCTTGCCAGCGGCAATCGCCCGATCCACGAAGTGTTGTTTCCGCAACTGCGCGACGTCCGCTACGACTTTGAACACAACTTTCAGGGTATGACTACGGAACCTGTGTTGCTGGATGACTTGCTGGCGGCTCGCGATCGGATGGTGAGCGAACTTCATCAAGGATTGGATGACAATGAACGTCGCTTCCTGCTTTCATTGGTCAGCGGTGCGCCTGAGTGGTCGTTGCTGGGAATCGATCATCTTGAACATCTGCCGGGGATTCGCTGGAAGCTGCACAACCTTTTGGAGTTGCAGAAGACCAATCCGAGGAAGTTTGCTGAACAGACAGAGATGTTGGCCGAGCGTCTGGGCGAGTTCTGATTCGTGCTTCTTAGAGCTGTTTGCTAAAACTTCTGACAGATATCTTTCCAACCTGATCCAGGAGCACTCATGACTCAACAAGACTTCTTCGGCAATCAACCAACTCCAGCAGCAAAAACGCACCCCAAACGAAAACCAGCCAAGCAACCACAACACACTTGGTTCTTCGCTCTGCGCCCTTCACCCGAAGATGCGCACCGCATACACGCCATTGCCGACGACCTGCTCGCTGCCAATGGCGTGACCGGCAAACGTATCGGCCCTGACCGACTCCATATCACCCTCGACCTGGTAGGCCATGATGTCACGCCGGAAGTCGTCGCCATCGCCTGCCGTGCGGCCGACTCGATTCACTTTTCCCCATTCGAGGCGCGCTTCGACAGCCTCATGACATTCACCGCGCCAAGCGGGCCGGTGGTGCTTCTCGGAACCGATGGTCTCAACGAGGTTCGTGATCTGCGCACTGCACTCGCCAGCGCCATGGCAGATTGCGGTTTCAATCCTCTTCGCACTTATCAGCCGCACATGACTCTCAGCTATGACCCGAGGCACCGACTGCCGCAGATGCCTGTTGAGCCAATCGGTTTCGTCGCAAGGGAGTTTGCTCTCGTCAAAAGTCACATCGGACATTCGCGGCATGAAGTCATTCGCACATGGCACTCTACCGTGATGTAAACCGATACCGAATTACTGCGTTATACGGGACATGTCAGACCTTGATCACGGTCTGCAGAAACGAGTTCTGGAGAGCGTAGACCATGAAAGCATTGTTTATTGTCATCCCCCTGATAGTTCTGACCGCCTGCGCGGGTGCCCAGCGTCGTCCGATTGTGGACATGCAGGGCGTCAATGTCGCCCAGTACAACCAGGATCTGGCCGAGTGCCAGAGCTACGCTGAACAAGTCGAGGCTGGTCGACAAGTCGCAGGAGGCGCTGTTGCGGGTGCGGTGGTTGGCGCTGCAATCGGGGCTGTTGTCGGGAACAGCGATACCGCACAACGAGCGGCGGGTGCCGGTGCGGTTGGCGGAGGTGCTCGAGGTGCAGCTGGTGCCATGCAGGAACGCAATCAGGTGCTGAGCAATTGTCTGCGTGGTCGCGGTTATCGCGTGTTGAACTGAGCCTGGGAATGCAGCTCGATTGATTGAATCAGGCTCAGGACCGTGTCAGGCAGGCGCGGGGCTTATCATTGAATCTCATCCGCGCCAATGGCAATCAGAAAATACACACTGAACAGCAGCGTGCCGAAACTGGAGAGCGGGTACAGTCTTTCACTGATGCGAAAGAATCGTATCGACAGACAGGCCACCAGAAACAACAGTGGCCCGAGTAACTGAATCTCGAACAAGCCGATATCGAAATACAGAAGTCCTGTTACCGACATGGTGGCCGCCCAGGTGAACAGCACGAGGATGGCATTGCGAACGGTGCCGTCTCGTTGCGAGTCTGCCATGGACAGTGCCTTGCTGAAGAACGCGCCGGACAGATAAAGAGATACCGGCAGGTAGAACCAGATCAGGATATCCATCAGCACCCATGAAGTGCGGTCTGATATGAGCCAGATCGTGTGCCAGTAGTCCAGTTGCAGAAGAATGATGGCGACAAAGTAGCCGAGGAATGTGAAGGGTTCTCCAGCCGACTGGCGCAGATTGATGTTGGCTATCGACTTCAGGTTCTCCGTGATCCCCAGGCCTAATACCAGGGTCATCAGCACCATGATGTATTCGAATACGTTCATTTGTCTCTCAGTGACAGACCAATGCTGTCCGAACTGACTTCCGTGCCTGTGTCAGTTTCCAGCAACCCCGCCCTTCGAAACCAGATCTCCAGCGGAAACGTCACCAGCGGCGGAATCGCTGCCAGCACTGCGACCAACGTTGCCCACCACGGCCACCGCAGCCGCGTCCCCGCAATGATGGCCGTCACCAGATAGACCAGAAACGCAAACCCGTGCAGGCGGCCGAACAGCCACACGCCGAAGTCGGTGGTCTCCGGGCCATACTTGAGATACATTCCGATCAGCAAACCCGCCCAGGTCAGGGCCTCGAATCTGGCAATCCATGTGAATACGGTGGCGATCGGCAAGTCGGATGTCCTCGTGTTCTGTGATGTTGGATCAGTGATGGTCAAGGCCTGGCATGATGAAGAAATCTGTCCTGACAAGCAACGCTCTGTGTCTGCCCGCAAAAACAAGAACAGGAAAACAATAATGAAAAGAACAACCCTGATCTGCCTGCTGTTGATCCTGCTCCCGTCCCTGGCCGAGGCCCAGCGGCCCATCCGACCACTTCTTCCTCTGCGTGCCTACACCCTGCAGGACTACATCGCGGTGGATTATCGCGAGACTCCCGCGTTTCCTGCCGACATGGAGGCTGCCTCCTACGCGGGAGTGGGGATGACGCCGGGTGGCAATCTCATCGTGTTGAGCCGCAGTGCTCCCCCGTTTCTGGAGTTCGACTCCGAAGGCAACTTCGTGCGCGGCTTCGGCGCCGACGATCTGCTGACCCGCGCCCATGGCATGGCCATCGATCCGAGTGGCAACATGTGGGTGACCGACGTGACCGATCACGTGGTGATGAAGCTCGACAAGGACGCCAACGTATTGATGACACTCGGCACCAAGGGCGAAGCAGGGGAGTGGAGTGCCGCAACTCCGGTGTTCAATGAACCCAATGACGTGGCGCTCGATTCACAAGGCAACATCTACGTCGCTCAGGGTCATGGCGGCAACATGCCGCGCGTGCTGAAGTTCAGTCCGAGTGGCGAATTCATCAAACAGTGGGGCAGTCGCGGCTACGGCCCGGGCCAGTTCGTGGCGGCGCACGCCATCGAGATCGATGCCGACGATGTACTCTATGTCGCGGATCGCGAGAACATGCGCATCCAGCGCTTCGACACCGAAGGCAATCTGCTGCGGGAGTGGAAGTTCGATGCGATGGTGTGCGCGATCTTCCTGCATGAGGATGGTCACATGTACATCACGACAGGCTTCGATGGCGAGTTCGCGAAGGTGGACATGGACGGCAACGTGCTCGGCGCCATCGGCAGTCCCGGTACCGGCAACGGTCAGTTCGGCGAGGCCCACGCGCTGACGATGGATGCTGCGGGCAACGCGTACATCGCCGATGTGATCAATCGCCGCGTACAGAAATTCGCGAAGATTCCGGTCTCAACAAACGAATAACCCTCATCGAATAACCACCCACTCAGGAAAACGCAGGAAAACACGATGAAAACACTGACCTCATTGCTTGCCGTACTGACCGCCCTTCTTGCCTTCGCCATGCCCGCCTCAGCCCAGGACGCCGCGTGCGCACAGTGGCTGGAGCACGAAGTCACGAAGCTCAACTCTTCCGACACCGTTGACCTGTGCGCCGAGACCGCAGGCAAGCCGGTGCTGCTGGTCAACACCGCCAGTTACTGCGGATTCACCTATCAGTTCACTGCGCTGGAGGCGCTGTTCCAACGCTTCAAGGACGAGGGCCTGGTGGTGATCGGTTTCCCGTCGGATGATTTCAATCAGGAAGACGACAACGCGGCAGCGACCGCCGAGATCTGCTACGTCAATCATGGGGTCACGTTTCCCATGACAGAGGTGGTGAAGGTGAAGAATGCCGATGCACATCCTGTCTTCGCGCATCTGGGCAGCGAGACAGAAGCGCCGGGCTGGAACTTCAACAAGTACCTGGTGGGCAAGGATGGCGAGGTGCTGGTGCACTTTGGCTCCAATGTGGAGCCGGATGCGCCGGAGATGATCGCGGCGATTGAAGCGGCGTTGTAGGAAAATCTTGCCCTGTGGGAGCGGGCCCTGCCCGCGATTGAGTGTTGTGCGAATTCATCGCGGGCAGGGCCCGCTCCCACAAGGCGGCATTACTGCTGCTCCGCCAGCTTGTCCCGCACCCTGCCGTGCACTTCTTCTGCTTCCGGCGTCATGATCTCCGCAAAATCTTCCATCTCGTAGACGGGTCGGATGTCGATGTCGCTGATGCCGAACATCGGATTCGGGCAGCGTTTCACCCACTCGACAGCCTCGTCCATGTCCTTGACCGTCCACAGCCAGTAGCCTGCCACCAACTCGCGGGTTTCAACGAAAGGGCCATCGGTGACGATGCGCTTCTTGCCGTCGAATGTGATGCGTTTGGCGTAGGAGGAGGGCTTCAGTCCGTCGCCGCCCTGCATGATGCCGGCCTTCACCAGTTCCTCGTTGTACTTGCCCATCTCCACGAGAAGTTCGGCAGGGGGCATGCGGCCCGCTTCGCTGTCTTCTGTGGCTTTTACCATGACCATGACTCTCATTTTCCTTCTCCTTGTGTGTGGTTTTTGATCTGAGGCCACCGGCCTCCTTGCCTATTGGACGAATGGGCGATAACGAATTCGACATTGTCGCTGAAATTCTTTTTCCATAAAACTTTCAAGAAACTGCAATTTAACAGTCACGCCACTGTCAAGCAGACTCACTACCTTGGCCGAAACTCCAAAATCACTGCTATCGGGAGATCGGCATGAAATTCCATTTACTCTCCAACAAGGTCACCAGATTGGTGCCGAGAAAGGTCCTGGTCACGTCCATTCTGCTCGGCCTCGCCATGTCCGCTGACGTGCTTGCGCAGGGCACCACGTCATCCATTCGTGGCCGGATCAATGATGCCGAAGGCAATCCATGGGCTAATGCAACAGTGGTGGTGGAGGATACCCGCACGGGGGCAGTTCGCACACTGCAGTCCAATGACTCGGGCACCTTCTACGCGACCAATCTGCCAGTGGGCGGGCCTTATCGCGTGACAGTGGACAACAACAAGACTGTGCTTGTGGATTCGATCGCGTTGGGGGACATCTACAATCTCACGGTGGCGCTGGATCGCACCAGTCAGGTGGAAGAAATTCTGGTGCTGGGTGATGCGGGCACATTCGTGGACGTGGCCTCGGGCCCTGCCGCCACATTCTCCACATTCGAGCTTGCTACTTCTGTCTCGTTCGATCGCGACATCAAGGATGTCTTCGTCTATGACCCGCGCATGAATCTGGATACAGATTCCGCCATCAACTGTGTAGGCAAGCATCCGCGCTTCAATAGCATCAGCATGGACGGCGTGAGTCAGAACGATCGCTTTGGGCTCAATTCGAACGGCTATTCCACGGCGACCGGAATGCCGTTTCCCTATGAGGGTGTCGCGCAGGTTGCTGTTGAGTTGGCGCCATTCGATGTGACCTATGGTGGATTCACGGCCTGCAATATCAACGCAGTGACCAAGTCAGGATCGAACGAGTGGACTGGCACGGCGTTCTACGAGCACACCAGCGATGACTACCGTGGCGACAGCCTGAACATCGGCAGCACTACAACAAAGTACAAGTCCGAAGAATACAAGGAGACCAAGCGTGGCTTCAGTCTTGGTGGGCCGCTGATCGAGGACAGGCTCTTCGTATATGGTGCCTATGAAGAATCCGAGGAGCCCGAGTTCATAGCGCAGGGATTTGCGGGGTCCGGCAACGGAGTGGAGCGCTCGTGGTTGAGCTCCGCCGATTACAATCGCATTCAGGACATCGCCAGCCGCCTCTACAACTATGACACAGGTGGTCAGGCCGCAGATGGTCTGCAGACCGACGAGAAATATATGCTGCGCGTGGACTGGAACATCAGTGATCGTCACGATGCGGCACTGATCTACAACTACTACGATGGTGTCGAGAATCGTGCGTCGGATTCGGACAGCAATCAGTTCGCTTTCGCGAATCATTTTTATGAGAAAGGCGCGGTGTCCGAGACGATGACACTGAAATTGAATTCGCAGTGGAGCAGTCAGTTCTCCACGGAGATGTTCGTCAGCCGTAATACCATGGACGACTCCCAGGTCACCGTAGGTCCGAAGGATTTCCCGGAGTTTCGCATTGCGATGGGCAGCAATACCGTGTTCCTGGGAGCTGATGACTCTCGGCAGGCGAATGCGTTGAACACAGAGTCGGACTTCCTCAAGTTAGCAGGTCAGTATCTGTACAACGATCATGTGATTACTCTTGGATACGAGCGGGAAACGCTGCAGGTCTTCAATCAATTTGTACAGCATGCTCGTGGTGGCGAGTATTTCTTCGCGGATCTTTCCGGCAGCAACCCGACGCGCTGTGCCGCATTGACTGCTGCGGGTCGACAGTCCGACGCTCAATGCGAACTCTCGGGTCTGGACCATTACGAGCTTGGCATTCCAGACGACATTTTCTATGGCAGCGGTGGCGGCACGAACAATGCAGCAGACGCGGCAGCCAGTTTCGAGAACGAGCTTCACACGGTGTACCTTCAGGATGAGTTCCAGCTGCCCGATCATGCTCTGAGCCTGGTTGCAGGTCTGCGCTACGACTGGTTCGCGAGTGATGATCAGCCAAAGTTCAACCAGGCCTTCACCAGCCTCAATGGTGGTCTGCGCAATGACACCAATATCGATGGATTGGATCTGTTGATGCCCCGCATCGGTTTCACATGGGAGGGGATGGATGCAGTCACCGTGCGCGGCGGACTCGGACTCTACTCCGGCGGCAACCCAAACGTGTGGCTATCCAATGCCTGGAGCAACGACGGTCTGTCCAATGTGCAACTGCGCGACCGCAACAACTCGAACGCTTCCTTGTTCGGCGACTATGCGCTGAGCGGACAGGGACGCCCCGGCTATGACGTCCCTCAGGCCTTGATCGATCAGGTCGCAGCGACTACCGCAGCGAACGCTTCCAACAGTTTCCTGGTACTGATAGATCCTGATTATGAGCAGCCTTCCGAGTGGAAGCTGGCTTTGGGTGCTACCTGGGAAATGCCAAACGGCATTACTCTCGAAACAGACTATCTCTACTCGGTGCAGAATGACCCGGCATACTACGTGGACGTGGCGCAGGATCTGGTGCGTTTCACAAGTGCCGGACAGCCGATCTACGCCAATGTACGCGGACAGAGCAACTTCATGCTGACCAACTCCGGCGAGTCTCCCGTCAGCCATTCGCTGTCGCTGGTGGCGAGTGACAGCTATGACTGGGGTCTGGACTGGCTCTTCGGCTATGCCTTTACGGATGCAGAGGATCTGAGTCCAATGACGTCCTCAACAGCTGGATCCAATTTCAGCAACCTGGCACTTATCGATCCGAATGATCCGGATGCAGGCACCTCGAACTACGAAACGCCGCACCGCTTTACCGCGCGCGTCAGTTATGGCCACGAGTTCTTCCCAGGCTACGAAACTCGCACCACACTGCAATGGTTCCGCCGCCAAGGCCAGCCAGGGAGCTTCGTGATGAGCAGCCGCGGTCTTGAGGGCAGCAACTCCAATAACCGTCGCCATCTGTTGTATGTACCAGGGCCGAACGATCCGAATGTTGTGGTTGGCCCCAACTTTGATGTGGCGGCGTTTGCCGCCTTCATCGAGTCTCGCGATCTGAGCCAGGGCTTCGTGGATCGCAACTCGCACAACTCAAAGTGGTCATCGCGCATGGATTTGCGCATCGATCAGGAGTTGCCGACGTTCTTCAGCGACAGCCGTGCTCGCGTCTATCTGAAGGTCTACAACCTGATGAACCTGCTGCACGACGATTGGGGCGTCCAGTACGACGCCGAATTCTTCTCTCCGGATGTCGTGACCTCGAGTGTCAATGCACAAGGCCAGTATGTGTACGAGCGCTTCACACCGAAGAGCGTGAGCGATCTGCAGGAAGCACAGTCCTTGTGGCAGGTGCGTCTGGGTGTGCAGTTTGAGTTCTGATCTCCGTCGTTTACATTGTCGCCTGTTCCTGCTGTTCCTGCTGTTGCTTCTGTGGCTGTCATCGACAGCGCAGGCCCAGCAGGAAGCGCCGACCCATCTCCTTCTGATAGGCATCGATGGTCTGCGCTGGGACATCATTGACCGGCACCCGGCTCCAACCCTGCGCAGGCTCGCCTCGCAGGGAGTGAGGGCGCAGGGGGTGGTGCCGGTCATGCCTTCCAAGACGTTCCCGAATTTCTACGCGATTGCGACTGGCCTGTATCCGGATCGCAACGGTGTGCTGGACAACGCCAGCTACGACGCCACACTCGACATGACCTTTCGCATGAGCCTGCAGGATGATGCTCGTTGGTTTCAGGGTGAGCCGATCTGGGTCACGGCAGAGCGGCAGGGTCTGCGCGCTGCGACCATGTTCTGGGTGGGCTCTGGTGCCGAGATCGGTGGCCTGCGACCAACCTACTGGCATCCATTCGACGGCTCGGTCCCGAACGAAAAACGTGTCGAACAGGTGCTGGAGTGGTTTGCGCTGGATGAATCGCAACGGCCACACTTTCTCAGCGTGTATTTCGAGGCGATCGATTCGGCAAGTCACAGCTTCGGCGTGAATAGCCCGGAAGAAAGGGCGGCAGTTCTCGCGGTCGACACAGCGCTTGGTGATCTCCTGAACCGACTTGAAGCGCAGGGAGTGTTGTCCTCCACCAATGTGATTGTCGTCGGCGACCACGGCATGACTGACCTGTCTCCCGAGCGCATCATCTACCTTGATGATTTTGTCGATTTTTCCGATCTCTACAGCCCCCAGCTCAGTGGTGAGCGGCAGGGCAATGCCGTGTTTGCGGCCTTTCACGGGGAGTCGGATGACGTGGAGCGTGTCTATCGTGCCCTGGCGCTGGCCCATCCGCACATGTCGGTCTACCGCAAGAGCGGCTTTCCCGAGTGGTTCCACCAGACCCATCCGCAGCGCGCGCCCGATCTGATCATCGTGCCGGACAACGGCTGGATGCTCTCCAAACGCGGTATTCCCTACAATGGTCCGCGTGCCTCTCACGGTTTCAGTCCTCATGAAAGAGACATGCACGCCGGGTTCATCGCCAGCGGGCCAGCCTTCCAATCAGGGGAGGTGGTAGAACCTTTTGCCATCGTGGACATCTACAACGTCATGGCCCGGATATTGGGCCTGACCCCCGCCAGTAACGACGGAAACCCAGAGCTGATTCAGCATTTGCTTCAGAAATAAGGAGTTGCCGTGGTTATTTCTTGCAAATAATTAAAAAAAGGGCTGTTTTCCTCATGGAAATCAAGGTTATACTCCGGCCGTGCAGCAAACACGGAAGCATGGGGAAAGCAGTGCAACAAGAACCGTGTCCTTGCTAGTTAACAATACCAAAAACTTCTTGTAGGGCAGGCGACATGCAAAACCTGACTATAGCATTGGCGGCAACCGTCCTTTTGACTCTGGGGAACGTGGCTGACGCGCAGACGCTCAAGGGCTCCCGCAGCTCGATGCAACGGCAGCATCAGGAAGCGGTCAACCTCGGTTATACCTTCATCAAGACCTCCAAAGCAGTGACCGATTTCGTGGAATCCGGCTATCTGGTTCGTGTATCTCCGAGCCGAAGCGTGGAGCTTCACAACGTTTCCTATCCGTACGTGCGTCCCTCCGTCAAGACCTTCGTGGAACGTCTGGGTGCCCAGTATCAGGCAGCCTGCGGCGAGAAGATGACGATCACCAGCCTGACCCGCCCGATCGACAAGCAGCCTGCGAACGCCGCCAGTGACTCTGTGCACCCGACCGGCATGGCCGTGGACCTGCGTATTCCTTCCAAGGGAAGTTGCCGCACCTGGCTGGAGAACACGCTGTTGGCGCTGGAGGGCTCTGATGTCCTGGATGTGACCCGTGAGCGCAACCCGCCGCACTATCACGTCGCCGTATTCCCGCAGTCCTACGAGACTTATCTGGCATCGCAGTCGCGACCGCAGCCACAGTTGGTGTCGGGCAGCAGCACGGAGTACGTGGTGCGTCGTGGCGACACACTTTCCCGCATAGCCTCCATTACCGGCAGCACGATTCAGCAACTGCGTGCCGCCAACAACCTGCGTAACGATCTGATTCATCCCGGTCTGAAGCTGCAGGTGCCCACGGGTACTGCATTGGCTTCTTCCAGCACTCCCGCATCAGCGCCCCGAGTGAACGAGGTGGCAGCGATGACCGAAGTGACTCACCAGGTCAAGAAAGGTGAGACGCTCTGGCGCATAGCCCGACGTTATGGCATCACCACCGATGTCATCAGCTCCCAGAATGGACTCGCCAGCGATTTCCTCCAGATAGGCCAGACGCTCAGGATCAAGACCAGCCTGAGCACGCAGTGATCCTCCCCCACGAACACTGGATGCAACAAGCTCTCGACTTGGCAGCTCACGCTGCCGCCGAGGGCGAGGTGCCAGTGGGTGCTGTCGTGGTGTCTGCCGAAGGAGAGCTACTCGGCTCCGGATTCAACCAGCCCATCCTCAGTCACGACCCGACTGCACATGCCGAAGTCATGGCCCTGCGTGCCGCCGCGCTGAGTGTCGGCAATTACCGTCTGCCCGGCTGTACCCTCTATGTGACGATCGAGCCCTGCACCATGTGTGTTGGGGCAATGGTGCACGCGCGCATTGCCCATCTTGTCTTCGGGGCGCCGGAACCACGCTTTGGCGCGGTGGTGAGTGGACGGTGTCTGCTGGATGAGGGGGAGTTCAATCACCGCATGAGCTGGGAAGGTGGTGTGCTGGCCGAGCCGTGCAGTGAGCTCATGAAAGGTTTCTTCAAGGCAAGACGCTGAGTCTGTGGGAGCGGGCCCTGCCCGCGATGGGATTCTTGATGGTTTCGCGATGCATTCATCGCGGGCAGGGCCCGCTCCCACATGGAACTTTAGGTTGAGTTTGCTCTCCAATGACAGTACCTTTGAGACCGCTTTCAACATTACAAGTACAACACAAGAAAAACGATACATGCTGACGCTCCTTCGCCAACTGCCAGCCCTGCTGGCCTCCGCTGTAAATCCTGCGCGTTTGCGCGTAGTGCTCCTGTTGCTTGGCACAATGCTGCTGACCCAATGCACCGTCGTCGAGGTGCCCTACAAGGCCTACGCAGGAGAGCCGCGTCCGGCCGCCGAACTGGCGATGGTCAGTGGCGACGTCTACTACCGCAAGGACTGGCTGAACAGCTATGTGGACGCGGTGCGCTTCATGCGGATAGATGGTCACGAGATCGAGAACAGTCGCGACTGGGAGCACATACTCCTGGCCCCTGGCGAGCGTGAGCTGGAAGTCTACTATTCCTGGGATATGGGCGCGCGTATCGGGCTGGCACCAGCCCTGGTCAGCTACGCTTCCAATCGCGAATCCATGAGCCGCAAGCTGCGCATTCGCGCGGAAGCCGGCAAGACCTACTCGGTGAAGGCCGAACCCGTGTTCAATGGCGATCCCGGCGACATCGGCTCGCTCGCCCATGTGGATTTCTGGGTCGAAGACAGCGACGGGCGAGTGGTCCTGAGCAAGGAAGAAGGGCGCTTTCGCCCCGCCCGCTGACACCCTCAGGGCAATAAAATCTGACTTTCTTCCTGACTATGCCCTGACTATAAGCCCTGCATCGCGTATCATTGTCAGCCTCTGAACCCGCTCCCACTCCTACTCAAGGCCCTTGCTAACGATGCTAGTTCTGCCCGGTGTGTCGGCTCTTTCCGCCTTCAAGAATGCCAAGCTTCTTTCCACTATCCAGTCCCGACTTCCTGCTGTCCGCGCCCTGAACGCCCGCTTCACTCACTTCGCTGATTGTGAAGGCGCGTTGTCTGCTGATGAGCACGAGGTGTTGAACGCACTGCTCGATTACGGCACTGCGGCGCAGTCGACGGTGGATACCAGCTCCCTGGATGCCCTGTTGCGGCTGGTCGTGCCGCGCCCCGGCACCATTTCTCCCTGGTCGAGCAAGGCCACTGACATCCTGCAGAACTGTGGTCTGGGCAGAATCAAGAGGATCGAGCGTGGTATCGCGTTTCGTATCGAATCGACACAGCCGCTGGGCGCCGCCGAGATCGCCATTCTGGACAGTCTGCTGCATGACCGTATGACACAGGCCGTGCTCTCCGATCTCGATTCTGCCGTGAGTCTGTTTCAACGTGCCGAGCCGCGCCAGATGCAATCGGTGGATATTCTCGGTCGTGGCAAAGTCGCGCTCACCGAGGCCAACCAGAGCATGGGTCTGGCGCTGGCCGCTGATGAGATCGACTACCTCTACGACAGTTTCAATCACCTCAACCGCAATCCGAATGACATCGAACTGATGATGTTCGCACAGGCCAACTCCGAGCACTGCCGCCACAAGATCTTCAATGCGAGCTGGACGGTGGATGGTCAGGACAAGGACATCTCGCTGTTCGGCATGATCCGCAACACCCACGCGAAGTCGCCAGCCAATGTGTTGTCTGCGTACAAGGACAACGCGGCGGTGATGAGTGGCAGTGTCGCCGGGCGTTTCTTCCCCGATGCCGCGACGAAAACCTATGGATACACCGAAGAACCGATCGCGATTCTGATGAAGGTGGAGACTCACAACCACCCTACGGCCATCGCGCCATTCCCCGGCGCGGCAACAGGCAGCGGTGGTGAGATTCGCGACGAGGGCGCGACCGGTCGTGGCTCCAAACCCAAGGCGGGTCTGTGCGGCTTCAGCGTTTCCAATTTGCAGATACCTGCGTTGCCCCAGCCCTGGGAAGAGGACTTCGGCAAACCTGCGCACATCGCGTCCGCACTCGACATCATGATCGAAGGGCCGATTGGTGCAGCGGCGTTCAACAACGAATTCGGCCGCCCGAATCTGTGCGGCTATTTCCGCACGTATGAAGAGCGTGTCGACAGTGGCAACGGTCCGGAAGTGCGCGGCTATCACAAGCCCATCATGATTGCAGGCGGCATCGGCAACATCCGCGAACAGCACATCGAGAAGGGCGAGATTCCCGTCGGCGCGAAACTGATCGTGCTCGGCGGTCCCGCAATGCTGATCGGTCTGGGCGGAGGTGCCGCGTCGTCCATGACCTCGGGCACCAGCAGCAGTGATCTGGATTTCGCATCCGTGCAACGCGATAACCCCGAGATGGAGCGTCGCTGTCAGGAAGTGATCGACCAGTGCTGGCAGCTCGGAGAGCGCAATCCGATCATCTTCATTCACGACGTAGGTGCCGGAGGTCTTTCGAATGCACTGCCGGAGCTGGTGAAGGACGGTGGTCGTGGTGGACGCTTCTCGCTGCGCGACATTCTCAATGTCGAGCCGCAGATGTCTCCGCTGGAGATCTGGTGCAACGAGGCGCAGGAGCGCTACGTGCTGGCCGTGAGCTTCAAGGATCTGCCGCTGTTCAAGAGCCTATGTGCTCGCGAGCGTTGTCCGTTCGCCGTTGTGGGCGAGACCACGAAAGAAGACGTGATCGAACTGACTGACACGCACTTCAACAACAAGCCCATCGATCTCCCGATGAGTGTATTGTTCGGCAAGCCGCCGCGCATGCATCGCGACGTGCGCTCTGTGATTGGCAAGCCCAACGAGATCGATACGAGCGAGATCGAACTTGAAGAGGCGATTCAGCGTGTGCTGAGTCTGCCGACAGTGGCGAGCAAGAGCTTCCTGATCACGATTGGCGACAGATCCATTACCGGACTCGTGAGCCGCGATCAGATGGTCGGCCCGTGGCAGGTGCCGGTTGCCGATGCGGCAGTGACGGCCTCGTCGTTCGGTTCTTATGCTGGCGAAGCGATGGCGATGGGTGAGCGCACGCCGATTGCGCTGCTCGATTCACCGGCCTCTGCACGCATGGCGATTGCCGAGGCGGTCACGAATATTGCGAGCGCCGCGATTGGTGCGATCAGCGACATCAAACTCTCTGCGAACTGGATGGTGGCAGCAGGCCACCCGGGTGAGGACGCACGCCTCTACGCTGCCGTGCAGGCCGTGGGCATGGAGCTGTGCCCGGCACTCGGCATCTGCGTACCGGTGGGCAAGGATTCGATGTCCATGCGCACGGTGTGGCAGGATGGCAGTGAGCGCAAGAGCAATACGGCGCCGATGTCACTCATTATTTCCGCGTTCGCACCTGTGACGGATATTCGTCGCACGGTGACGCCGCAGCTGCATACCGATCAGGGCGACAGTGATCTGCTGCTGATCGATCTCGGCCACGCTCGCAACCGCATGGGCGGTTCCGCATTGGCACAGGTGTATCGTGAGACTGGCGCGACGCCACCCGATCTCGACAACGCCGCCGATCTGAAAAATTTCTTTGCGCTGATTCAGCAGCTCAACAGCAGTGGACTGCTGCTGGCCTATCACGACCGCTCTGACGGTGGCGTGTTTGCGACACTCGCAGAGATGGCTTTCGCCGGGCACTGTGGTATCGACATTCAATTGGCCGAAATGCTGGGTGATGACGAGCATGACCCCTTGCGTGTGCTCTTCAACGAGGAAGTGGGCGCGGTGATCCAGATTCGTCGCGCGCAGCAGACTGCAGTGCTGAGTCTGATCGAGCAGCATGGCCTGTCAGACTGCACGACGATCATCGGTGCGCCGAACAAGCGCGATGACGTGCGTATTCTCAACGGCGGCAAACTGTTGTTCGAAGATTCGCGTGTGAATCTGCAGAGACTGTGGGCGCAGACGAGTTACCAGATTCAATCCCTGCGTGACAACTCCGAGTGCGCGCAGCAGGAATACGACACGCTGCTCGATGCGAAGGACCCAGGTCTGCACGCGTCGCTCAGCTACGATGTCAATGAAGACACCACGGCACCTTTCATCAACATCGGCATCAACGTCGGTGCGAAGCCTGTGGTGGCCGTGCTGCGTGAGCAGGGTGTGAACGGTCAGGTGGAAATGGCTGGCGCATTCGATCGTGCGCGCTTCCAGGCTGTCGACGTGCACATGACGGATCTGCTTTCCGGCAGAGTGTCACTCGATCAGTTCAACGTGTTGGTGGCGTGCGGTGGTTTCTCGTTTGGCGATGTGCTCGGTGCCGGTGGCGGCTGGGCGAAATCGATTCTGCACAATGAAAAATTGCGCGCGGAGTTCATCCGCTTCTTCGAGAGACAGACGACACTGACTCTCGGCGTGTGCAACGGTTGCCAGATGGTATCGCTGCTCAAGGATTTGATTCCTGGAGCGGGCAACTGGCCGCGCTTTGTACGCAATCGCTCCGAGCAGTTCGAGGCGCGCACCACGCTGGTGAAGGCGGGTGAGTCCAACTCAGCGTTCTTCGCTGGCATGGCGGGTTCGGTGTTTCCGATCGCTGTAGCACACGGCGAAGGGCAGGCCGAATTCCGCAACACAGCCGATCTGTTGTCATTGCAGAAGAGCGGCGGAATCGCGCTCGCCTATGTCGACAACTACGGCAACGTCACCGAGCACTATCCGCAGAATCCCAACACATCTCCGATGGGAATCGCCAGTGTATGCAGCAGCGATGGTCGCGCGACAGTGATGATGCCGCACCCGGAGCGTGTGTTCCGCGCGGTACAGAATTCCTGGCGTCCGGACGACTGGAACGAGGATGCGCCGACGATGCGCCTGTTCCGCAATGCCAGAACCTGGTTGGGCTGACACGCAGCGGAGCACGCCATGTTCAAACTGTGCTTCTATGTTCCCGCGACTCATCTTGAACAGGTGAAGGCGGCCGTGTTTGCGGCCGGAGCGGGGCGCATTGGCGATTATGAACACTGCTCCTGGCAGGTGCTGGGTCAGGGACAGTTTCGACCGCTCGCGGGCAGCAATCCCTTCCTCGGCGCGCAGGACCAGCTCGAAACGGTGGATGAATATCGTGTGGAGATGGTGTGTGACGATGCGCTGATTGCCGCCGCTGTCGCCGCGCTGCGCGAGTCCCATCCCTACGAAGAACCTGCTTTCGATGTCACCCGCCTGGAGTCATTCTGACTGTTTCCCTTCAACTTCCTCGTTGATGCTGTCCCTGTGGGAGCGGGCCTGCCCGCGAAAGCTTTGCGCCAGATTCATTCGCGAGCAGGCTTCCCGTCGAGCGGGACCGAGGCGCTCCCACAGGGCATGAAAAGCCATCGCGGGCAAGGCCCGCTCCCACAGGATGGACGGCGTTGACTCTGTTCGCTGGAGTCATTACGCTGCCTCAATCCTTTAGCCCCAATAACAACAAGAACAGGAGAGAGATATGAGACTCAACCGCTGGATTGCTGCGGCCATCGCCGCGACCGTTGCAGGATTCACATTGGTGGTGGCTCCTGTCATCGCCCACCACGCCAGCGGCCCGTTCTATGATCCTGATCGTCGGGTCGAGATCGAAGGTTCCGTTACCCGCTTCGTATTCCGAAACCCCCACGCTTTCCTGTACGTCAATGTCACCGATGCCGCCGGCGCAGTCTCCGAGTGGCAGATCGAGCTGGGCGCTCCCGTGAGTCTTGGTCGCACCGGCTGGACTCCTGAAACCCTGCCGCTGGGCATGATCGTGAAAGTCTCCGGGCAACCCTCTCGCGCCGAAGGATCACAGGGTATTTGCTGCGTGCGCATGACGCGTCAGGATGGCAGCCCCGTTCTTTCCGGCGGTCGCGTTGAAGAAGCGGTACAACCGCCCAGATAAGTCCATGCCTGTGGGAGCGGGCCCTGCCCGCGATAAAAGAACAATCAAAATAAAACATCGCGCCGGAGACAACATGAACCTCTCATCCCGTCCAAGCACAAGAACATTTCTGAGTGCAGCAGTCATCGCTCTGCTTGCCCTCCAGTCAGCACCGACTCTGAACGCACAGTCAGAAGAAGCCGCCATCCCCGACCTCTCGGGCCTCTGGGACGGCGGCGGTCGCGCCCGTCCGGTCAACAGCGCCGATGTGCCGTGGACCAGCGAAAATTTCCCCGTGCTCAATGAGCGCGCGATCGCCTATCAGCAGGTCTTCGAGGAAATCATTGCGCCCAAATACGACTGCCAGCCTTCATCGTCTCCTGCCGTGCAGTATGACCCCTATCACATGCAGGTCACCCAGTGGCCCGATCGTGTGATGTTCCGCTACGAGAAGGACGATCAGTTGCGCACCGTGTGGCTCGATGGTCGTCAGCCCAAGGCTGTGGATTTCAGCAACCAGGGCTTCTCCGTCGGCTACTATGAAGACGGTGCACTGCACGTCACCACGACACATTTCCTGTTCGACATCACCGGCTTCGACGATTACAACGGCATCCCTTCGTCATCACAGAAAGTCGTGACGGAGCGTTACTGGATGGAAGGTGAGGATCTGCACGTCACGCTGACAGTGGAAGACCCGATGTTCCTGCGCGAACCTGCGTCCTATACAACCCGCTGGGTGCCTGCACGCGAAGGTTATGTGCTGGGGGCATTCGATTGCGATCCGGAATCGGCACGCGCTTCCGTGCGCTTCTTCCCCTCGAAGTACAAGTAAGCACGAGTGACCCGACACCATTCCCTTCACGACCAGCCGAATTCGTTCGGCTGGATTTCCATCGCGTTGCACTGGACCACTGCCGTTGCAGTCATCGCGCTATGGTTCATCGGCAAGAGCATCGTCTGGTTGCCTGCTGAAGAGATGGATCAACGTCGCTCGCTGCACATCACCATCGGTCTCATCGCATGGCTGCCACTGGCGGTGCGCATTGTGTGGCGCTTGCGTGTGAAGCATCCCCGCGCCGAAGGACAGAGTGAACGCGAGCACAAGGTGGCACGTGTCGCACACGCATTGATGCTGGTTGTGCTGAGCCTAATGATTCTGTCCGGTCCCGTCATGGCGTGGTCGTTGCCAGAGCGCACGGCACTGAGCAACTTTGCATTGGCCATTCATGGCAATGCTGCCAACGTGTTGTTCGTATTGATTGTTCTGCACGTGGCAGGAGCGCTGAAGCATCTGATGTTTGATGATGATGAAACCATCGCGCGCATTTTTGTGCCGCGCAAGACCGTGGCGAAGCCACAGTCAGAAGAGAACAGCTGAATCAGTTGCCCGCACCGGAGTAGGTGCCGATGTAGGGAATCAGACGGCCGCACAGCAGCACTGCTGTCCATACGCCCAGTGATGTCCACGCCACCACTTTCGCCAACGCCGTTGAATCGGTATCGGCGGTCCAGTGATGCACGAGTTTGTGCAGCTTCCAGTAATAGAGCAGGGCGTTGAGCCCGGCCACGCCAATCAGCACCATCTTCAGTTGGAACGCCGCGCTGTTGGCATAAGTCACGGGATCGCCATAGAAGAACAGTATTCCGGTGATCATGTTCAGCGCGAAGCCGATCAACACCAGTGGCAACAACTCGTGTGTCGACGTTGGGCTCAGTATCCGGAAATACCCCGCCAGACGCAGATCGATCACGAGCAATCCCCCCAGCAGCAGTGACAGCCCGATGAAGTGAAATATCTCCAGCACGGGCCATACCCACCAGGCACTCACGATCCATTGATTCAGCGCACTGTCGACGACCAAGGGAACCAGCGATTGCAGCATGTCAGTTCTCCTCAGACGATATACGCGACAAGGCGCCCGGCGACGATGGCACCGATCCAGGTCAACAGGGAAATCAGCGCGATAGTCCGCGTGGACTTGCTGATGTGGGTGTCGATGTTTACAGAGAGCTCATTGCGCAGTCGCGATTGAATGACGCCTGCGAGCACCATGCCGGTGATGATCAGTGAGATCTTCACGAGGAACGCAACGTTGCCTGCAAAGGTCACCGCCTGCGAGGTGAACAGCAATACGCCGGAGATGGCATTGATGATGAAGCCGACCCAGGCGAATTTTCCCAGCGGGAGGAACGCTGCAGGGTGCAATACAGAGAAGAAATTCAGCAGGCGCAGATCGCGCACCACAAAGATGCCAACGACAATCGCCAGCCCGATGATGTGAGCGCCGAGCAGAGCAGGGTAGGCCCATAACGACAGCGCGACCCACATGGCCACATCGGTAGTCTCGATCCACGCGAACATGCTCTTCTCCGTAGCATTTCAGTGCGGTGGATTATGGAACAAATGCGCTGTGGGAGCGAGCCCTGCTCGCGATTGAGTATCGCGCAAGTTCGATCGCGAGCGGGGCTTCCCGTCAAGCGGGACCGAGGCGCTCCCACAAGGGGATCAATTGCTGCTCAACGACACCGACACATCGCCAACACCCACCTGCACATCGACATCACGACTGCCGTCGCCGTGTGCTCGGGAGTTGGCTGATACGAACGCGCGATCGTTGACGGTGTCCGAGCCGCCTTCGATGGAGGCATCGCCAACTCCGGCAGAGGTCTCGACGCGGCCTGCGTGTTGCAGAGGCGCGCTGATGCGGGCCTCGCCCACGCCCAGATCAACGTTCAACTCAGTGTTGCCGACTTCGGCAATGATCTGACCGACACCCAGATGAATCGAGGTGCGCTCCACCTCGGGCAGGGCGACGCGCCAGTGCAGTTCCAGATTGTCGAGATCATGTTCATTGACTTCGATGGTCAGGCGATCGCCGCTGCGTGAAATCTCGACATCGATGTCATCGACATCCCGACGACGGCCCCACCAGTTGCGATCGGCCTCGATGTCCAGCTCGATCTGCATTTCCGAGCCGGTTGCGGTCTCGATCTTCATTGACCCAACGCCACCTTCGAGCACGATTTCCTCAATGCCTTCAACGTCGACGTTGTGATTGCGGGTGATGCTGCTGGCGGCGAAGCTGGTACCGGCCAGCAATGTGGCCGCGCCTACCAGCAGGACGATGGTGTTGGTCTTCAGGATGGGGCTCTTCATGATTCAGGTCCTTTGCAGTGAGTACTGTTGCTGTTTCAGCAAGTCCTGTGCCAAAGGAAATTAATCTTTTATTTCATGAGGTTGCAAAGCTGTAGACGAAAAATGGGCGCAGCCCGCTGGCGGATATCACCACAGTTTGGCGTACACCCCTGACTGTGGGAGCGGGCCTGCCCGCGATTGGCCAAACAATATGGCCGCTCTATGTGTTCACCCTATATGACCACCCTATGCGGCTACCCTATGTGGCCACACCCCGCAACGCCTCCAACACACTCTCCGCCCGAAACGGCACACGCCGCAGCCTTACCCCGGTCGCATCAAAAACCGCATTCGCCACCGCCGCGATCAGGGGCTTGTGACACGCCTCACCCGCGCCGTAATGCGGCATATCAGGCCGGTCAGGATTCGGGTCGCCATTCACGATCACCACCTCAATCGATTCCGGTGTATCCGAATGACGAAGCGTAGGGTGTGACGCCCAGTCCACGCTGGTGACCTTCTCGCTGTCGAATCGCACCTCTTCCCAGAGTGCGCGGCTGAGGCCGTGCAGCATGCCGCACTCGACCGTGTACTTCATGCCTGTCGGATTGATCACCAGACCGCAGTCGTGGGCACAGACGAGTCGCCTGACGAAGACGCGCCCGGTTTCCCGGTTCACTTCCACATTGGCAATGATCGCGACGACGGTGCCACTGCGGAAGGTGTAGGCAATGCCGCGTCCGCTGACGATGGGGCCGGATGCTGCCGCCATGAGGGGATTCGGTGATGGCCGGGAATCCCAGCCATACGCTTCTGCCGCCGCCCGCACGATGGCGAGCGATCTGGCTTTGCGAAACTGGGCATCTTCGTTGCTGTCTTCAATCATGCTGAGTCGGAACTCGACGGGGTCGGCATTGGCGGCGGCCGCCATCTCATCGATGAAGGCCTCGAAGGCGAAAGTGACCTGCGGCCCGTTGGGGTCACGCAGATTGCCGCAGCGCAGTGGTGTCTCCCAGATCATCGGCAGACTCACCACATGGCCGATCATGCGCTGATGCGCGATGCCGTACTGGTTCGATGGCAGCGCGGCCCCGCCCTGGGCTGGCTGTTCGGGCCGGATACCCATGAGCTGCGCGATCAGCACAGTGTTCGGTTCGTTGTAGCCGACGTGGTTGTAGTCCAGAGATCTTGCCTCATACTCGATGACCACCGGCCTCCCCGCAGCGTCCAATCCTCCTCGCATCTTGAAGGTATAGGCCGGGCCCTTGGTGTCCCACGCCGTTTCTTCGTCACGCATCCATTGCACGCGCACGGGTCTGCCCAACTCCTTCGCCAGAAACGCCGCTTCGAAACCGACATCATCCGCAGCTGTGCGTCCGTACACCTGGGGACCATCCATGTAGATCGCCCGCACCCGGTCCTCCGGCATGTCGAGAAATCTGGCGACTCCGAGTCGGAGTCCGTAGATCTTCATGTCGTTCGAGTAAATGGTCATCAGACCATCGGAGGGATCGGCCAGCGCATGGGCCGGGCCGATGGCCGTGTGGCCCTGAAACGGTACCTCGTAGTCCGCTTCCAGAACCCGCGTGGCGGGCGCGAACGCTGCGTCGGGATCGCCGGTGACGACCTCACGGCTGCTGGAAGTGGGAGTCTGTGAGCGCATGTAGTCGAACAGTTCTTCCGAGGGAGGAAAGGGGGCTTCCGCTGGAGGAGTCCATTCTGTTCTCAGTGCCCGGGCGCCATTGATGGCCTGTTCCTCGCGTTCAAACACCACCGCCAGATAGTTGCGACGGCGCACGACGGCGACGAAGCCCGGCATTCCCGACACCGAGGCTTCATCGACACTCTCGAGTGTGGCACCTGCCACCGGTGGACGCACATTGCGCGCGTGCACCATGCCGGGCAGCTTGACGTCCACGGCCCAGGTCAACGAACCGTCCACCTTCGCCGGGATGTCGTAGCGCGGGATCGACTGGCCGATGACCCGCAGATCCTGCGCCGGCTTCACTTCGGCGAGGCCACGGGTCTGGTTGATGTTGTCGCCGGTGAGAGTCACGTCGAAACGCCGGCCACCGATCAATTCGGCATAGGTCACTGATCGTGATGGATTGCTGGCAACGGAGACCGTGCCGTTGCTGACCGTCAATTCTGTTACAGGCGTGTTCAGCGCGTCAGATGCCAGTTCCAAGAGCACTCGCCGGGCTTCGGCAGCCGTGCGCCGCATCGGCCAGCC
>Ga0155965_1016_pt11 | contig 24399 bp, 25 predicted proteins | sample RifCSPlowO2_02_FD_107619 | JGI IMG/M metagenome (GOLD analysis project Ga0155965, IMG submission 107619) | Gammaproteobacteria bacterium RIFCSPLOWO2_02_FULL_57_10
AACCTCGCCCGCTGCCTGCTGTCGTTGTATCTCCAGTGCCAGGAGATCGGGATCACTGCCCGCAGAAAACACAGCACCGAATCCGTAGTAGGCGTAACGATTCAACTGTTCGAGAATATTGTCGTGCGTATAGTTCTGCGCGCCCCAACTGTTCGTGCCCTCGTAGCCAAGATGTGCGTGTGCATCAATCAGTGTCGGCAACAACGTCTTGCCTGCAAGATCGATCCGGGGGGTGTCTGCTGGGATGTCCATGTCCGCACTGGCACCGACGGCGACGATGGTCTCCCCCTGCAGCAGGACAGCTGCGTTGGTGAGTACGGTGCCGTCACCCACGATCACACGCAGCTGATCCAGCAGGATGTACTCGGCGCTGTTCTCTTGAGCGTTGATTGTTGCGCCGCTCGAGAGAAGAAGTGTAGCAAGCGTCAGCAGGAGGGATCGCGTCAGGTGTTGGCCGATACTGATATTCATGATTGGGATTCCAGCGGGGAATTTGGTTTGAGCATCGCATATGCGCTTGTGGCTGACAAAGTAAAAGTGGCGAGCATCGCGGGCAGGCCCGCTCCCACAGGAGGCTACGGAGGACTGGTCAGACGTTGCCGTACAGTTCGCGATCACCGAGCCAGCGGCGGATCAGCGGGTCCACGCACTCCGGATAGTTCTGCTGGATCGACTCTGACTGGACCTTGACCTCGTCCAGCATTCCCGAGTCGCGGCTCAGATCCGCGATGCGGAAACTCATCAACCCGGTCTGCTGCGTGCCGAGCACCTGGCCGGGTCCGCGAATCTCCAGATCCTTTTCGGCAATGAGGAAGCCATCGTTGCTGTCACGCATGATGGTCAGTCTTTGCTTGGCAGTCTGCGACAGCGGCGCCTGATAGAGCAGCAGGCAGTGACTGGCAATCGCGCCGCGTCCCACCCTTCCGCGCAACTGATGCAGTTGCGCCAGACCCAGACGCTCGGGATTCTCGATCACCATGAGACTCGCGTTAGGAACATCGACACCCACTTCGATGACAGTGGTGGCCACCAGCAGTTGCAATAACCCGCCCTTGAACGCATCCATCACGAGAGTTTTTTCTCGTGGCTTCATGCGCCCATGAATCAGGCCGATCGCGAGATCGGGTAGCTGGGCTCGCAACGTTTCCGCAGTGGCCTCCGCAGCCTGGCATTGCAATGCTTCAGATTCCTCGATCAGCGTACACACCCAGTAGGCCTGACTCCCCTGAGCGCAGGCGTGATGAATGCGTTCGATCACTTCGTCGCGACGCGTATTGGCAATGATCAGAGTGTTGACTGCTGTGCGGCCGGGCGGCAGTTCGTCGATGATGCTGCAATCGAGATCCGCATAGGCGCTCATGGCCAGCGTGCGCGGAATCGGCGTGGCAGTCATCACCAACTGATGCGGAATAAAGTGCTCCGTGGCGCCTTTCTCACGCAGTGCGAGACGCTGGTGCACGCCGAAGCGATGTTGCTCGTCGATCACGATCAGACCCAGCTTCGCGAAGGTGACACTCTCCTGAAACAGGGCGTGGGTGCCGACAACGATCTGCGCGCCACCCTTGCTGAAGGCATGCAGTTGTTCCTCGCGCTTGCTGCCCTTGACCTTGCCACTCAGCCAACCAACTTGCAGGCCGAGGGGTTCGAGCCAGCGCGAGAAGTTGAGGTAGTGTTGTTCCGCCAGGATCTCGGTGGGCGCCATCACGGCCGCCTGAAAACCGTTTTCCACTGCCTGCAGCGCAGCAATCGCGGCCACGATGGTCTTGCCCGAGCCGACATCGCCCTGAAGCAATCGCAACATCGGCTTGCCCTGGGAAAGATCAGAGGAAATTTCGCCGCAGACTTTCTGCTGAGCGCGAGTCAGCTTGAACGGGAGGCCCGCGAGAAACTGTTTTGTCAGTGTGCCTCGCGAGCCCAGTTGCGGAGCACTGAGACGTTCTGCCTGATCGCGCAGGCGGCGCAGACACAACCTGTGACTCAACAGCTCCTCGAATGCGAGACGCTTCTGAGCGGGATGCTGTCCCTCAGCCAGACGAAACAACACCGTGTCAGTAGCACCTTGCACGGGTGGATGGTGCAGAAAACGAATGGAATCCGTGAGCGATCTGAAACCGAGATGTTCGCGAATCTGCTGTGGTATCCAGTCAACAAGAGTCTCGCCATCACCGAGCATACTCAGCGCTTGGTCAATCAGTGTGCGCAGGCGTGTCTGTTGCAAGCCCTCGGTTGCCGGATAAATGGGGGTCAGGTGTGTGCTGTTGGGAAGCGGCTGATCCTCTGTCACGAACTGGTACTCAGGGTGATACAGTTCGAGTCCCGTTTTACCCGCGCGGACTTCGCCATAGCAACGAATGCGAGTTCCCGGTTTGAGAGCATTCTTCTGCGCTGCGCTGAAATGGAAGAAGCGCAATGTGATGATGCCGCTGTGGTCCTTGATGCGGCACAGCATGCTGCGGCGACGACCAAAGGCCAGCTCTGTGGTGAGGACCTCACCCTCCAGTACCAGTTCTGCTCCCATGCGACAGTGGCCGATCGGGCTGATGCGGGTCCTGTCCTGGTAGCGCAGAGGAAGGTGGAACAAGAGGTCTTGAACGGTGTGCAGGTGAATCGCTGCCAGTTTGGCCGCAAGGCTCGGGCCTACGCCCTTGAGCGCAGTCAGTGGAGTCTGCTCGGCCAGCAAGGTGTGTCCCCTCAGCCCGCAGTGGGCAGTGCCATGATGGCTTCGATTTCGATGGCGGCGCCTTTTGGCAGCGCAGCCACCTGCACTGTGGAGCGGGCCGGGTACGGTGCGTTGAAGTAACGTTTCATGGTGTCGTTGACGGTGGCAAAGTCGGCAAGGTCTGTGAGGAAGATGGTCAGCTTGACGATGTCCTTCAGACTGCCGCCCGCAGCGACGGCAACGGCTTTCATGTTCTCCAGCACCTGAGTGGCCTGAGCCTCGATGTCGCCGCTCACCAGCGTCATGCTGGCAGGGACGAGTGGGATCTGCCCCGAGAAGAACACCAGATTGCCGCAGCGCACTGCCTGTGAGTAAGGCCCGATGGCCGCAGGAGCGAGAGGAGTGTCGATGATGTCGTGAGCTTTCATTGCAGCGTCCTTGTATTCAATTCCAATGTGGGAGCGAGCCTTGCTCGCGATGGTGTAGTGCGTATTCTTCGCGGGCAGGGCCCGCTCCCACAAGGGGCGTCAGCGCAGCACAGCAGGCTGAGGTCCTGCAGCGCCTTTGATGACTTTCACGGCCTTGCGACTCTTCACTCGCGTCACCTTGCTCACGGGCTTGATCAGACGAATGCGTTTCATCACACGCGCCAGATGGATACGGTTGCGCACGTTCAAGGACAGATTGACGATGCTGAAGCGTGCGTCGCGCTCCACGGTGCTGATCTTTTCGATGTTCGCCTCAGTGCCGGTGATGGTCGTCGCGAGCTTGGCGATGATGCCGCGCTCGTTCTCGAGTTCCACGCGAATCTCCACGGAGAACTCGCCTTCCACATTCGGGTCCCAGCGCACGGAGATGCACTTCTCGGGATTGTCGCGAATCTCAGCGATGTTGGCGCAACTGTCGGTGTGAATCACCATCCCGCGTCCGGAGCTGATGTGGCCGATGATGGGATCGCCAGGAATCGGGTGACAGCACTTCGCATAACTCATCACCATGCCTTCGGAGCCACGTATCGCCAGTGAGGCGTGCTTGCCTTCCTTGCTGGTCTCTGCAGGCAGTTCCGTGCTGCCGTGTTCCGGCACCATCAATCTTGCGACAACGTGGGCCATGCGATTGCCGAGGCCTATGTCTTCCAGCACTGTGTCGAGCTCAGTACTGTTGATCTGCTGCAGGACTTTCTGAATCTGTTCTGGCGCAATTTTCTCCAGTTGCGTGCCGAAATTGCCAAGCACCTTGTTGAGCAGTCGCCTTCCCAGTGACACGGATTCGGAGTGACGCTGGTTCTTGAGGAAGTGACGGATATTGCTGCGCGCCTTGCCGGTGACGACGAAACTGAGCCACGCCGGATTCGGCTGCGTTCCAGGCGCAGTGATGATCTCGACGGTCTGGCCACTTTCCAGCGGTTCGCTTAGCGGCGCGAGGCGGCGACTGATGCGGCACGCCACGCAGGAGTTGCCGACGTCGGTGTGTACTGCGTACGCGAAGTCCACGGCAGTGGAACCGGCGGGCAATTCCATGATCGTGCCTTTCGGCGTGAACACATAGATCTCGTCGGGGAAGAGATCGATCTTCACGTTCTCGATGAACTCGAGCGAGTTGCCCGCGTGCTGCTGCATCTCCAGCAGGCCGTTCACCCACTGGCGCGCACGCACATGGGCGTTGCTCGGCGTGTCGTCATGAGACTTGTAGAGCCAGTGCGCCGCGATGCCATTGTTGGCCATCGCTTCCATCTCTTCGGTGCGGATCTGGATTTCGATGGGCACGCCGTGCATGCCGAACAGTGTGGTGTGCAGCGACTGATAACCGTTGGCCTTGGGAATGGCGATGTAATCCTTGAAGCGACCTGGCACCGGTTTGTAGAGATTGTGCACGGCGCCGAGCACACGGTAGCAGGTGTCCACCTTATCGACGACGATGCGGAATGCGTATACATCCATGATGTCGGAGAAGGATTTTTTCTTGGCGCGCATCTTCTCGTAGATGCCGTAGAGATGTTTCTCTCGGCCGAAGATGCGACTCGGCATCCCTTCGCGCTGCAGGCAGGCTTCAAGCGCGGTCTGAATCTGTTTGACGATTTCCTTGCGATTGCCGCGAATGCTTTTCACCGCGGCGTTGATGCGACGTGCGCGCATTGGATAGAGCGCGGCAAATCCCAGCTCTTCGAATTCGAGGCGGATCGAGTTCATCCCCAGGCGGTTGGCGATCGGGGCGTAGATGTCGAGGGTTTCGCGGGCGACGCGGCGCCTTTTCTCCGGACTGAGTACATCCAGCGTGCGCATGTTGTGCAGACGGTCGGCGAGCTTCACCAGAATGACGCGGATGTCCTTGGCCATCGCGAGCGCCATCTTCTGGAAGTTCTCGGCCTGGGCCTCGGCGTGGCTGCTGAAGGTGATCTTGTTGAGCTTGCTGACGCCGTCCACCATCTCGGCAATGGCGTCACCGAACTGGCCCTTCACGGCGGCCTTGCTGATGCCGGTGTCTTCGATCACATCGTGCAGCATGGCAGCCACCAGAGACTGGGGGTCCATGTGCATTTCACTGAGGATGCCGGCAACGGCGAGGGGGTGGGTCACATACGGGTCACCACTGCGACGGAACTGGCCATCGTGGGCCTGTTCCGCGTAGTAGTAGGCACGGCGGACAAGATTAACCTGATCGCCTTCCAGATAGCTCGAAAGGCTGGTGGCTAGAGAGTCGATTGTGGTCACAAGCCGACTCCTTCCTCACTCAGAGGTCTTCGCCGAAGGAATCGTCGTCATCGTTGTCGATGATCTGGGGTGGTGGTGCCTTCAGCTCGTCACGGGACAGCGTGATCACCGGCGCAGGCGCGCGGGCAGTCAGGATGCTGGCATCGACCAGACCTGCAGCGATCTCGCGCAGCGCGATCACGGTGGGCTTGTCGTTGTCCGCGGAGACCATTGGGTCCTTGCCGCCGGTTTGAATCTGACGGGCTCTCTTGCTGGAAATCATGACCAGCTGGAATCGATTGTCGACCTTGCTCAGACAATCTTCGACGGTAATACGGGCCATAAGAACACCTGCTATTGGATCTGTGGTATTGAGAAGACCGGCGATTCTACTAAAAGAGCGCCTGTATTGCCTAACTAATTATCGCTTATCGCCTTATTTATAGGCTTCTGCAGGCCAATTCAAGGTTTTTCCAGCAATGCCTGCAGCAAGGTCATGTTGTTCTGGTACTGCTGCTGCCGCTCCAGGCGCGAGGCTCGGATGATCGCCTTCAAGTCCTGCAGGGCTGAATCGAAGTGGTCGTTGATGACCAGATAGTCCGCCGCGTCGTAGTGGGATATCTCCGCTGCGGCTTCGCGCATGCGGCGGTTGATGGTCTCGTCGTCGTCCTGGGCACGGGAAGTCAGGCGCTCACGCAGGCACTCCAGCGAAGGAGGAAGGATGAAGATGCTCTTGTTCGGAGAAATACGCTCGCGCACCTGAGCCGCACCCTGCCAGTCGATCTCCAGAATCACATCGATGCCTTTGTCGAGCTGCGTCTGCACCCACTCGCGTGAGGTGCCGTAGAGGTTGCCGAACACTTCGGCAGACTCCAGAAACGCATTGCTCTGCTGCATCGCAAGGAAGGCGTCCCGGGTGACGAAGTGATAGTTCACTCCGTCTGTCTCCCCCGGACGGCGTGGCCGCGTGGTGTGGGAGATGGAGACGCACAGCAGAGGATCGTGGTTGTCCTTGAGCAGTGCGTTGACGAGACTGGTCTTGCCTGCGCCCGAGGGGGCGGAGATGGTGTACAGCGTACCTCTGGCCATGAATCCTGATTCCGTAAGCGATTGACTGCGGCACTATAACATCAAGGTCAAGACCACCATCAAGATCACACTGTGGGAGCGGGCCTTGCCCGCGATTGAAGAGCAGTCAAGCCCCATCAAGGCACTCAGAAACTGCGCTCCCGAAACCACAGGTTGCAGATCCACTTCTCGCCGCTGCGCACCGGTGTCCCACCGTGCAGTGCATCGGGGTGCAGGGTCGCGGTGCCGTTGGCGCAGCTGTGAAACAACAACATGCGTCCCTTGCGGGCATCCACACCTATCTTCAGCCGTGGAAACACCGTCGCACCGCTGCCGTGGACATCGTTTAGATAGAGCAGGCAGGTCACTAGGCGTTGACCTCCTCTGATCATGCAGCGCTTGCCTCCTTCGGTCGCCGGGTCCCAGCCGTCGAAGTGCGGTGCGTAGCTCTGGGTTTCGCGGTAGTGAACGAGTTGAAAGGGCTCGCTGTTGGCCAGGGGCAGGCCAACCAGAGAGCTGATCCGCTCCGAAAGCGCCGCGATCACGGGATCATGCCGCTGGGGAATCCAGCACACACTGCCCGTGCGTCCGGTGCTCTCGACCTTGCCGCTGTCGACGATGGTCTGGGCGGGTTTGAGCCTGTTTCTGCCTGCCTCGATCAGGCGGTTGATCTCGGTTCCGCTGAGGAATTTCTCGAAGACACACACAACAGGGTCGTCATGAATATGGATGCTGTTTTCGTAGCGCGTTGGCAGTTGAGGAGTCATCGGCATACGTTAGCAATCGGGGCCTGATCTGTCACCTCGTATGCCCCCTGTGGGAGCGGGCCTGCCCGCGATTGTTCTTGTGCAACGCTGACTTGATCGCGGGCAGGGCCCGCTCCCACAGTCCGAGGGGATCATCATGTTCCGCGCTTCTTCGCCCTCGCGGTCGGCTCTGCCTGCAGCGGATCATCAGGCCAAGGGTGTCGTGGATAGCGGCCGCGCAGATCCTTGCGGACCTCGAAGTAGGAGCCGGCCCAGAATCCTGCCAGATCCCGCGTCACCTGAACCGGCCGCCGTGCGGGTGAGAGCAGATGCAGCAATACCGGGACGCGGCCATTCACGATCGTTGGCGTGTGGGTCTGGCCGAACAATTCCTGCAGCTTTACAGCCAGCACAGGCTCGGAACCACTGTAGTCAACCGCGATCCGGCTGCCGCTGGGCACGTCGATATGGGTGGGAGCCAGTTGCGCGAGCTGTTGCTGCAAGGACCAGTCGAGGGATTCCAGCAGGAAGCGGCCCAGCGGCAGGCGTTCGAGCTGCTCGAATCGGGTCACGCCGTCGAGGCGTGGAGCGAGCCAGTCTTCCAGAGAGGTGAGCAGCGCGGTATCGCCTGTGTCGGGCCACGGAGCGCCGAGGACGTTGTGCAGGAGTCGCAAGCGACCCAACAGATGCGTGTCTTCGTCCGACCAGGGCAGTTGGCCGCGCTGACGCAGCGCTTCGAGCATTGCCGCTCGAATGGCCTCGGGTGGCAATTTCGCGAGCGGGCGTTGTTCCAGCACCAGTGCGCCGAGCTGTCGCACCTCTTCGCCGATCAGGCGACCTGCTGTGTTATCCCACTGGATGCGCGGTTGCCAATCTCGGGCCTCTGGAAAACAGTCATCCAACTGCGACCGATTGAGGGTGACGGCATGGAAGATCCGCGCCCCGCTGGCGTCGCCGTCCAGCTCCACAGCCACCAGGAATTCTTCCTTGGCCAGCGCATGATTCTCCGGCAGCAATGCCTGCCCGCCAGTGACCAGTTTGTAGCGAGCTTTGCCTGCATCACTCGTCTGACCCTGACGACGAGCAATGCGATCAGTGTAGGCGCGCGCCAGCAATTTCGGCAACACATCCAGGTTGCTGACCTCCAGAGAACAGCCGGCCCGGTTCGCCCATTGCCGTGCGGTGCGCAGCCAGCGGCCTTCCGGCCCATGAGGCTCGCGCCCAGAGGTTGAGGGCCGCTTGAGCAGGATGGCTTCCATGTCGACCTCCTGACCGCCGGCCGACTCTTCCAACCAGGCGACGATCCAGCAGGCCAGTGGCAGTGCATTGAGTGAGGCAGCCACTTCGAGCATGACCGCGAGGCGGGGGTGAGTGGGCCAGCGCGAGCACTGTTTGCCAAGAAGCGAGAGTTGACCATCACTCTGTATCAGCCCCAGCGATTGCAGAAGCTGACGCGCGCTGGTCAGTGCAGGGGCAGGGGGCGCACTGACCCAAGACAATTGCTGCGGGTCCTGCACACCCCAGCGGATGAGTTCGAAGACGAAGGCCGACAGATCCGCCTGCAGCATCTCGGGCTCGCGATGTGCTGCCAGAGGACTCTCTTCCGGCCACAGCCTGTAGCAGTGGCCTGCTGCCTCGCGTCCGGCACGGCCACGGCGCTGATCAGCACTGGCACGGTTGACCCGGCGGGTCTCCAGTGCTGTCAGCCCCGATCGCGGCTGATAGACCGGCACGCGCTCCAGTCCGGCGTCGATGACGATACGCACACCCGGAACAGTAAGGCTGGACTCGGCGATGGCGGTAGACAGGATTATCCTCCGGCGCCACCCTGTGGGAGCAGGCCCCGCCCGCGATTGATCTCTCTGCGGAACTCTCTCTGGAAAGACGTGCGGAACCCCATCGCGGGCAGGGCCCGCTCCAACAGGGTTCAACACTGCCTGCTGCTGAGCAAGGGTAAGCTGGCCGTGCAGCGGGAGGATTTCGACGTCGGCAGCGAATGATTCCCGTAGCGTCCTGTCCAGGCGATGAATTTCCTTCTGGCCGGGAAGGAACACGAGAACATCCCCTTCCTGGGATGCCAACGCCTCGCGGATCACCGCGGCCTGATGCTTTTCTGCGGGCTCGCGCAGCGGAGGTGACCGATACAGTGTCGTCACCGGCCAGGTCCGGCCCGGGCAATCAATGACCGGCGTGTCGGCTCCCAACACTTGCAGCAGAGCACCAACATCGAGCGTGGCCGACATCACCAGCAGTCGCAGATCGTCCCGCAGCCCCTGCTGCACATCCAGCGCCAGCGCCAGACCGAGATCGGCCTCAAGGCTGCGTTCGTGAAACTCGTCGAAGATGATACCGGTGATGCCTTCCAGAGAGGGGTCGTCCTGCAGCATGCGCGTCAGAATGCCCTGTGTGACCACCTCGAGCCGTGTGTGTTTGCTGACCTTCGATTCGCCACGTACGCGATAGCCAATGGTGTGGCCCAGCGGCTCGCCCAGCTGATCTGCCATGTAACCCGCAGCGAGTCGCGCGGCGACACGGCGGGGTTCCAGCAACAGCCATTTCCCGTGCGAATGACCCTTCGACTGTGGGAGCGAGCCCTGCTCGCGATCGCCATTCTGCTGAACTGATCGCGAGCAGGGCTCGCTCCCACAAATCAACGCAAGTGGCACCCGCGTGGTCTTGCCCGCCCCGGGTTGGGCGACCAGCAGGCAACGCGTGCTACGTTCAAGCGCCTCGAGCAGAGCCGGGAGTACGGCATCGATGGGCAGGCTCGAGGATGTTGCAGAGGTATCAATCGGCACGGCAGTGGCGGTCCACAATGGGAAGATTGGTGCGCATTGAATCATGTTGCAGAGTCCGCTCGCCAGCATCGCCGACTTCGTGCCGCACTCTGGTATCAGGGTATGATACTGACACTGGCACCGATCGGTGACCGACTTGTCTGGAAGGCTCATGAAAAATCGCTATGTAGTCGATACCAATGTGCTGATCGCCGCGAGCGCAGTCAGCGACTCACCCCTGCCTCATCCACAGCACGCCGATGTCACTCCGCTGGAAGACGAACTGCGGCGACAAATCCTGCAGTGGGTCGAGGCCTTTGCAGAAAGCGATGCTCACCTTGTGTTGGACGAGGCAGGCGAGATCGAGAAGGAATATCATCACAAGCTCGGATACAACGATTACGGCCTGCAGGTGGTGCGCGACAAGCGGGAGAGTGGCAAGGTGGACAGAGTGCTGGTGGAATATGACACCGATGGCAACGGGATCGTGCCGCAGCCACTGGATGAAACCGTGCACGATCTCGCCGATCGCAAGATGGTCGCGGCCGCGATCGCCGCGCTGAGCCTGCCGGGCACCAGTGCTGTCGCCTTCGCCGGTGATACCGACTGGCACGACTGGGAGCCACAATTGATACAGACAGGTTTGACACTCGAACCCATCATCGAGAAATGGTCGCGCCCCAGGCATGCCGAAAAACTGCAGCGTCACAATCATGGGCACCCGCACAGCCACTCACATGGCAATTCACACGGCAATCTACACGACCAGGACAAACGGCATGACTGAATTCTTTCGATTTCCTCACACTCATCATCTGATCTGGCTTGGTGAGGGTGAGCCTCGCGGAGACAAGGTGCTTGTGGCACACGAGGTCGAGGAAATGTTGAAGGGAGAGATCATCATCGAAGAAAAACTCGATGGCGCTAACCTTGGCATTTCGCTGGATGAGAATGGCGAGCTGCAGGCGCAGAATCGCGGCAGCTACCTTGAGCGTCCCTACACCGGACAATTCTCGCGCCTGAATTCCTGGCTGGGGCAGTACGAATTTCTCGTGAAGAGCCACCTGACCCCTGATCTGATTCTCTTCGGAGAGTGGTGTGCGGCGCAGCACTCGCTCGATTATCATGCGCTGCCGGACTGGTTTCTGTTGTTTGACGTCTATGATCGCCGGCAGGGACGATTCTGGAGCGTGGCGCGCCGCAATGTCTTCGCAACCGAACTGGGGTTGACGCAGGTGCCGGAGCTGAGCAGGGGCCGTTTCGACAGAGCGTCACTCACGCGATTCCTGGAGCAGGCAACAAGTCGCTATCGCGCAGGTCAGGTGGAGGGCATTGTCATTCGCAGTGACTCGCCGCAGTGGAATGAGGACAGAGCCAAGTTCGTGAACAGGAATTTCGTGCAGGCTATCGAGGAACATTGGCGCAGCCGCACCATTCAATGGAATCAAGTGGCACCTTCGGGACAGGATGGTTGAACCATCTTCCTGGCGCAACGTGCTCTATCTGCGCCACAACCTCAATGCACAGGCCGTGGCGTCACTGCGCGGTGAGCTCGACACGATCAACACCGATGTCGACAGTCTTGTCCGTGCGATGCAACAGGCGATCGCCGAGTCCGATCGATTCATTGCCGAGATGCGTGGGCAATAACAGGGAGCTGATTTCAGGCGGGCGGATACCCAGCATCGCGCAGCGCATCTACAACTGTGGGTTCTGGCGCGATGGTGGTGATGGCCACCTTCTTGTGTTCGAGATCGAAGTTCAGCTCCGCATGGCTGTCCACTTTCCTGATTGCTTCCGTGATGGCCTTGACGCAGTGGTTGCAGCTCATGTCTGGAACAGTGAAATCAAGCATGAAATTCTCCTGTGCTACTCATGTACTACTCATGTCATGTACTACTCGATGTTTTGAATCTGCTCCCGCATCTGCTCGATCAGCACTTTCAGATCGACCGCATTGAGTGTGGTCTCTGCGACGATAGATTTTGACGACAAGGTATTGGCCTCGCGATTCAGCTCCTGCATCAGGAAGTCGAGACGTCGCCCTGATGGTTCTGCCAGCCGCAGCACGCGCTCCACTTCGTTCAGGTGTGTTTCCAGGCGATCCAGCTCTTCGTCGATATCGCATTTCTGCGCGTAGATCACGATCTCCTGTTCGAGACGAGCGGGATCGAGTTCCACTTTCAGATCCGCGAGACGATCGCGCAGCACCTGCTGCTGACGGGCGAGAATTTCCGGCATGCGCACGCGTACAGTCTTGACTATCTCGCGCACGGCGTCGATGCGCTTGCTGATGAAACCGTGCAGCTCCTGACCCTCGCGAGCGCGTGTGGCAATCAGGTCCGTCAGGGTTTCATTGAACAACGCGAGTGCCTTCTCTTCGAGATCCTCTGGAATCGCATCGGACTCACCCAGCACGCCGGGCCACTTGAGGATTTCCATCACGGTGAGGGCGGGGCCACCGCCGGTCAGAGAGAGAATCTGCCCGCTCGCCTCGTTGAGACGAATGACGGCTTCCTCGTTTATCTGCAGCGCGCTGCTCTGATTGTCGTCGCTCTCGAGGCGCAATTGGCAGTCCACCTTGCCGCGCGCGATGTGCTTGCGCAATGCATCGCGAATGGCAGGCTCGAGAGAGCGAAGTGCCTCGGGAAGGCGTATGCCAGGCTCGAGATAGCGGTGATTGACGGAGCGGATTTCCCAGACGAGGACGCCTCGGCCACAGTTGCCCTGCTTCCTGGCGAAGGCGGTCATGCTCAGAACCATAGAAGAACCCTTGTTTCAAACTTCAGTAAAAACAACCACTTTGAAAGTGCCAAACACTTCGTTCGTCCCAACGTTTTGGGGCATGGGGCCGTATGTTACTCCAATATTCGGCCGCTGACTCGCCATGACCGGACATATCAAGGATAATCGCCCCTCAATTCAAAAGACCATTCGTGAGGCAGTATGCAAGACCAGCTCAGACCCAGTAAGCGCCAGCCCGATCAGTTGCGGGACATCCGCATCACCCGCCACTACACCAAACATGCCGAAGGTTCCGTGCTCGTCGAGTTCGGCGACACCAAGGTGATCTGCACCGCCAGCGTCGAGGAATCCGTACCGCGCTTTCTCAAGGGCAGTGGCACGGGTTGGGTGACGGCCGAGTACGGCATGCTGCCACGTTCCACAGGGTCGCGTATGGATCGTGAGGCGGTCAGTGGTCGTCAGGGTGGTCGCACGCTGGAGATTTCCCGTCTGATCGGTCGCTCCTTGCGCGCCGCGATGGACATGAAATTGCTGGGCGAAAACACCATCAAGATCGACTGCGATGTGATCCAGGCCGACGGCGGCACACGCACGGCATCGATCACGGGTGGCTGTGTGGCACTGCACGATGCGGTGACCCATCTGATGAAGATTGGCAAAGTGAAGAAGAATCCGATGAAGCAGTTGATCGCATCTGTTTCTGTAGGGATCTTCAAGGGCGTCCCCGTGCTGGATCTGGATTACGACGAAGACTCCAACGCCGAGACGGACATGAATGTGGTGATGACCGAGAACCTGCGCTTCATCGAAGTGCAGGGCACGGGCGAAGAGAGTGATTTCGACGCGGCCCAATTGCAGGCGATGATTGCGCTGGCCCAGAGCGGCATCGCTGAACTGCTGACGAAGCAGAAGCAGGCTTTGGGAATTGAAGGCTGAGATTGATAGAAGAGGAGCAGTTGCGATGCAGGATTTTCAGAAGGCGTTCATCGATTTTGTCATTCGTCATGAGATTCTGCGTTTCGGCAGCTTCACGCTGAAGTCGGGGCGCACCAGTCCCTACTTCTTCAACGCGGGTCTCTTCAATACCGGTGAGTCACTCGCATTCATCGGCAAGAGTTACGCCGCGGCGATCGCAGCCTCGGGCGTCGATTACGATCTGTTGTTCGGCCCTGCCTACAAGGGAATTCCTCTGGTGTCCGCGACAGCGACGGCACTGGTGCAGAATCACGGCACCAACAAGCCTTATTGTTTCAATCGCAAGGAAGCGAAGGATCACGGCGAAGGCGGCCTGACAGTGGGCGCCGCACTGCGCGGTCGCGTGTTGATCGTCGATGATGTCATCACGGCTGGCACGGCGATTCGCGAAGTCATGGAAATTCTCGATCGTGCGGGAGCCACACCGGCTGGAATTCTCGTCGCGCTGGATCGACAGGAAAGGGGAACGGGTCAGTTGTCTGCCATTCAGGAAATTGAACAGCAGTATGGTATTCCCGTGATCAGACTCATCACGCTTGCGCAGATCATTGATTACCTGACCGCTCACGACGATCCTTTGCTGGCAGACAATCTGGCGGCTATAAAGCGCTACCGCGAAGAGTTTGGAGTGAGTGATATCTGACCCTGTGGGAGCGAGCCTTGCTCGCGATTGAACGGATACTGAAGTCAATCGCGAGCAAGGCTCGCTCCCACAGGGATCACTCGCCGAATGGAAGCAGCAAATTCTGTGACAGATACAGCCACTGCTCGTCCCATTGCTGCGTCGGCAGTTTCTTGAATTCACTTCTCACGAATTGCATCAGGCGACCTTCGGCGCTGGCCATCAGCAGATTCGCCATGACTGCTGGCGATATTGCTGCCTTCAGATTTTCACGAATCTGTGCCTCGCGCAGAATCTGTTTCAGCTGTGCTTCAAGTCGATCGAACAACTGACTGATACGCTGCCGCAGTCTTTCCGTTTCACCGGCCAGCGCATCGCCGGTCATCAGGCGTGTCATGCCCGGATTCTTTTCAGCGAAGGTCAGCACCAGCACAAGAATTTTTTCACAACGGCGCAGAGCTGAAGGCTCATCTTCGAGAATGCGACTGATACGGGTGAACAGGGTTTCCTCGATGAAGACGATGAGGCCCTCGAACATTTTCGCCTTGCTGGGAAAGTGTCGGTAAAGGGCCGCTTCGGAAACGCCTACTTCACGCGCGAGCGCAGCGGTCGTGATTCTCTCGCCCGGGCCGGTTTCGAGCATGCGGGCGAGGGATTGCAATATCTGTTCCTTGCGGGATGAGCGTGTTTCTGACGACATGTTGCGCTGTAGTTCCTTTATGAAAATATTATCCGTTGGTAACGATCAAGCGGAAGGCACAGTGCGCGAGTTGCTGATCAGTGTGCCTACACCGGTGTGTGTGAAAATCTCGAGCAACACGGCGTGCTCGACGCGTCCGTCGATGATGTGTGCGCTGCGCACGCCATTGTTTACCGCATCCAGTGCACATTCGATCTTGGGCAGCATGCCGCCGTAGATGGTGCCATCGGCGATCATTTCATCCACCTGGGCAGTAGTGAGACCTGTCACCACTGTGCCCGACTTGTCCATGACGCCGGAGATATTGGTGAGCAGCATCAACTTCTCTGCGCCCAGCACCTTGGCAATTTCACCGGCGACCGTGTCGGCGTTGATGTTGTAGGTGTTGCCCTGCTTGTCAGTGCCGATGGGCGCGATCACGGGAATGAAGTCACTGTTCTTGAGAATATCGAGCACTTCGGTATTGATCTTCTCGATGCTGCCCACTTGACCCATGTCCAGCATCTTGGCGTCCACGGAACTCTTCTTCAGCAGCTTCTTCGCCTGAATCAGGTTGCCGTCCTTGCCGGTGAGGCCAATCGCCTTGCCCTGATTCTTGTTGAGCAGGCTGACAATTTCCTTGTTGACCAGACCGCCAAGCACCATCTCCACCACATCCATGGTCTTGCTGTCAGTCACGCGGATGCCGTCGATGAATTCGGACTGGATGTCGAGCTTGGTCAGCAGCGAGCCGATCTGCGGGCCGCCACCGTGTACGACCACCGGGTTCATGCCCACCAGTTTCATCAACACGATATCGCGCGCGAAGCTGTTCTTGAGCACTTCGTCGGTCATGGCGTTGCCGCCGTATTTCACGACGATGGTGCAGCCGGTGAACTGTTGAATGTAGGGCAGGGCTTCGGTCAGTACGTTGGCGATGTTCTTGGCAGCGGCAAGATCCAGTGGCATGGGCTTTGTTCCAGTCTGATTGGTGGTGTTTTCTGAAGGTGTGCAAAGGAGTCGAGAGTATACAGCGTGAGGCGGATTTTTCACCAACTCAGATACGGGTGAGCTCAGAACTTCAGGTCCAGCATGTCATCCACCTGCAGCAGCAGATCCCGGAACATCTGCTGGATAGAGGTCAGAGAGCTGGAGCTCGTCGCTTCGAAGCGCAGCAGTAGAGCGGGGGTGGTGTTGGACGCCCGGATGAGACCCCAGCCATCTGCGAAGTCCACCCGCATGCCATCCAGAATATTGACGGTGCCTTGCGGAAAGGCAGCCAGCTTCTTGATTTTCTCCATCAAAACAAACTTGCGCTCATCATCGACTTCTATGCGAAGTTCGGGTGTCACGATGCTTTTCGGCAGACTCTGCAACAGAGTCTCGGCCGTTTCCGGTTGTCGGCTCAGCAGCTCCAGGAAGCGTGCTCCGACGTAAAGTCCGTCGTCATATCCATACCAGCGATCCTTGATGAAGACATGCGCGGAGAACTCGGCACCGACCACCGCCTGAGTCCTGTGCATGGTCTGCTTCATGAAGGAGTGGCCGCTGCGACTCATGACAGGATTGCCGCCACAATCGCGAATCAGCTGCGTGAGCAGGGTGCTGCATTTCACGTCGAAGACCACATTCGGATTCTTGTAACGCGGCACGATGTCCCGGATCAGCAACATCAACAGGCGATCGGTATCGATGACATGCCCGGCGTTGGTCACCACAACGATGCGATCACCATCGCCGTCCAGTGCGATGCCCAGGTCCGCCTTGTGGATCGCGACCTGCGCGATCAGATCTTCCATGTTCTCCTGGATGGTAGGGTCGGGATGGTGATTCGGGAAGCGACCGTCCAGATCGCAGTACAGGGGAATCACCTCGCAGCCGAGCGCCCGGAACAGCTCCGGAGCGATCAGTCCCGGTACTGCGTTGGCGCAATCCACAACCACCTTGAGTCTGCGCGCCAGCACAACATCCCTGGTGAGCCGCGCAATGTAGGAGGCCGTGATATCACGATACGTAAGTGAGCCCTTACCTTCTGAAAATTCTCCGGATTCTGCCCGTTCGCGAATCTGTTGCAGCTGCTCCGGGGTCAGGCAGGAGCGTCTGTGGACAATCTTGATGCCGTTGTACTCGGGCGGGTTGTGGCTGGCGGTCAGCATGACTCCGGAAGTCCACTCCGAGGTGTGGGTGGCAAAATAGAGCAGTGGGGTCGGGATCGTACCCAGATCGACCACATTGCAGCCCGTCGACAATATGCCACGCAGCAAGGCAATCTTCAGTGCCGGGCTGGTCAGGCGGCCATCCGCGCCGAACAGCAAGGTGGTCTCTCCCGCCTCGAGCGCCAGCGTTGCCAGAGACTTGCCAATGAGCTCGATAGTGTTGCTGTTCAGCTCTGTGTCCACCACTCCGCGAATGTCGTAGGCCCGAAAGATGTTGGACGGCAGGGTGAACTTATCGAGCATCAAGACGCTCCCGGATGATTTCCACCATGCGCAGTGCTACCGCTCGCTTGCTGGCAGGGCCGAGTTCGGCGCGACCTGCGGGCCACAGCGCGATCGCCGCGATCGAGTCGCTGCCCAGGGTGGCGCGCGCATCGTTGGCGAACAACAGGTCCAGTTTCTTGCGCTGCAGTTTCTGTGCGCCGAAGTCTTCGATGTCGTTGGTCTCCGCAGCGAATCCAACGGTGAAGGGACGATTTTCGAGTCCTGCGATAGTGGCGATGATGTCGGGGTTCTTGACCAGATTCAGTTGCAGCGAATCCGCGGATTTCTTGATTTTCTGCGCAGCGACCTGCTCTGGACGGTAGTCAGCCACGGCGGCCACGCCGATGAAGATATCGCAGTCCTGTACGCTGCTCAGGCTGGCAGCCAGCATCTCGTCAGCGCTGAGAACATCGATTCTGTTGACTCGATCGGGGGTGGCAAGTGCCACCGGACCACTGATGAGAGTAACGATGGCACCAGCCGCGGCAGCCTCTGCAGCCAGGGCATAGCCCATTTTTCCGGAGCTGCGGTTGCTGATGTAGCGCACTGGATCGATGGCCTCCTGGGTCGGCCCTGCCGTAATCGTGACCTTGAGACCGGCCAGCAATCCTGTGTCGAAGAGGGCGGCACTGAGCTCCAGTAACTCCTGTGGCTCGGTCATGCGGCCCGGCCCGACATCCCCGCAGGCCTGCTCGCCGCTTCCCGGTCCGAATACCCGTGCACCACGCTGGCGGAGGATATGCAGATTTTCCTGGGTTGCCGTGTTGCTCCACATGGCCTGATTCATGGCCGGAGCGATGGCAAGGGGCGCTTTGCTCGCAAGCACCAGCGTGCTGAGGATATCGCTGGCGCGGCCAGCCGCGAGACGTGCAATGAAGTCTGCGCTGGCCGGGGCGATCAGGATCAGATCAGGCCAGCGGGCCAGTTCGATATGCCCCATGCCCGCCTCTGCGTCGGCGTCCAGAAGTTCGGTGTGGACGCGATTGCCGGAGAGCGCCTGCAGTGTCAGAGGGGTGATGAATTCCGTCGCCGCGTGCGTCATCACGACGCGGACTTCGGCGCCAGCCTTGACCAGAAGGCGGGTAAGCTCAGCGCTCTTGTAGGCTGCAATCCCGCCAGTGATTCCCAGTAATACGCGCCGTGTACTTAAGCTTTTCATGATGTGTCCGCGCTGCCGTGCGTCTGTCTACCAGGGTGTGAGGGGGCAGCAAAGACTATCAGCTAGCCTGCCGGGATTCAATTTGCGGCCCGACGGGCGCATCCGCCGTTCTTTGCTATCCTTGAGGCTGTGCTTGTTCCACGCAAGTCAGGCTGCCAGGGAGGCGCTATGGGAATCAAGGATTGGCCGGAAGGAGAGAGACCTCGAGAGAAGCTTCTGAGCGCCGGGGCGGGCGGATTGTCGGATGCCGAACTGCTCGCCATCTTTTTGCGTACCGGCGTCAAGGGCAGAACGGCGCTGGACGTTGCACGCGCTTTGCTGACAAGGTTTGGCAGTCTCACGCGTATACTCACCGCGAGTGCTGAGGAGTTCTGCCAGCAGGAGGGCCTGGGTCTGGCAAAGTTCGTCCAGCTGCGCGCCATGCTGGAGCTTTCACAGCGCCATTTGCGGGAACAACTGGATGGCAAGGACGTCCTGACCAGCTCCGAGCTGACGCGGGAGTACCTGAGGGCACGCTTGCGCAACTACGAGCATGAGGTGTTTGCCTGCCTGTATCTGGACAATCAGCACCGTGTGGTGACGCTGGAGGAGCTCTTCTATGGCACCATTGACGGCGCGGCGGTTTACCCTCGCGAAGTGGTCAAACGTTGCTTGCATAACAATGCGGCGGCCGTGATCTTTGCGCACAACCACCCCTCGGGAATCGCAGAGCCCAGCCAGGCCGACGTCTCGATTACGCAGCGTCTCAAGATCGCGCTGAATACCATCGATGTGAGGGTTCTCGACCACATTGTGGTGGGCAGTTCCGATGTGGTCTCATTCGCAGAGCGGGGTCTGATCTGAGATTGGTGGGATCACTCGCTCGGATGCCTCGAACTTTGCACCTGGAGCAGCTTTGTTGTTGCTATTGGCAGGGCGTTTTGGTATAAAACGCAGCTCTTTTTTTGGCAAGACAGCGACAAGTGGCAGGTAAATGGCACTGCAAAGCGGTCTGTCACCGATCATTCGGGTAATGTAACGAGGCAAGGCAATGGCTAACGTATGTATCGTAACCGGCAAAAAACCGATTACAGGCAACAATATCTCTCACGCGAACAACAAGACGCGTCGTCGCTTTTCACCAAACATCCACACTCACCGCTTCTGGGTTGAGTCTGAGAACCGTTTTGTGAAGCTGAAAGTGTCTGCCAAGGGTATGCGCATCATCGACAAGAACGGCATCGATGCCGTACTGTCAGATATCCGTGCCAATGGCGTGAGAGTTTAAATCCGGAAATTGAACCCAGGGTTCTGACGGACCCGAAACAAGTGGTGAGCAGCAATGCGCGATCTGATCAAACTGGTGTCCACAGCCGACACAGGACATTTCTACACAACTGACAAGAACAAGCGAACGATGCCCGACAAGATGGAGATCAAGAAGTATGATCCCGTTGTCCGCAAGCACGTCATCTATAAAGAAGCCAAGATCAAGTAATGTTGCTGGCTCGTGAAGAGCCAACCAGCGTGAACGCAGCCGAATAGATAAGCCGCTCCTTGCCAATGAAATAGCCAAAACACAAACGCCGGGCTCTGCATGCAGAAGCCCGGCGTTTGTGTTTGTGCGGTCGATCAGGTTTGAAGGGCCAAACGGGGCTGACAATCAGCCCTGCTTTTCCTTGCTCAGGTCCTTCAGCAGCTTGTTGGTTGCGGCCTGAGTTTTCGGATTCTCGACAAATTCCTTCTTCAGCTTGCCCACCGTTGTGGACACGGTGCCATAACGCTTGAGCTTGAACAGCTTGGCGATGGCCTGCAGCGTCACAGCCGAAAGCTCCTGACACAGATACATCGCTACCCAGCGTGGCACGTTCTTGGAACCTGGCCCTCTGGCTGCGGTGTAGATACTTTCCTCGGTGACTTTGAACTGCTTGGCCACCGCAGTGATGATGTCCTTGCAGGAGGGTCTCCACTTGGCATTGGCGCCACGTGATACACCTCTGACCTTGGTCGTTGCCCGCTTGGCCTTGGCCGCTTTCTTGAACTTGTCGTCACCCATGATGGACGACAGGTTCTTCTTGCCGTAGAAGTGAGTCATCTCCTCATCGACACCCTGCGCAGTGTAGTCCGCGAACTGTGTGCCCTTCTTGGCGCCAGCTGCCCCACTCAACTGTGCGAGCACGACATCACGAATCAACCATGCAGGAGTCTTGACCTTGTTTACATAGGCCGGGTAGCTCGACCATTCCCAGGAGTCGAGCTCGGATTTCTTCACTCCCAGGTGGATGTAGCGCGTCAGCGCGAGCAGGTATTTTTCCGGTTGCACCAGCACTGCCTTGTACCGGCCCTTGAAAAGGGAGCCCTCTGTCTTTTTTAGTCGCTGATAGTGCTGTGTGTACAGACCATCGACCTGCCGCATGAAGCGACTGAGGTTTGCCTCTGGTGTCTTGATCAACAGGTGATACTGATCCTTGAGCAGGCAGTAGGCATGAACCTCGACGTTCAAACGGAAGCAGGTTTCTTCCAGCCCGGCGACGAATGCTGCAAAGTACTTGGGGGAGGGGAAAATCCGTTGATCATCGAGTCCGATGTTGGAGACGTGATAGAAAGCGTCTGGGTATTCTATGCGTAGCGGTCTGGCCATTGATTTGCTTCCCGGTTCTTATTTTTTTATGAGTTAAGAATTTAACTGCCTGTTTTTTTAGAGCTGTCGTGGAGCTTGTTATGGGGTCTTGATGCGGCCAGCGACAAGCCAAACGAATTGGAGATGACCCTGACGAACGGCCATAGAGATAACTGAATTGGACAGGCTCGTCAACACAAATAAGGCGTATGAGGGGAATTCGGGACGAGAGGCATTTGGTCGAGTATTTACGTGTCAATCGAGTGTTGCAGAGGTGTTGAAAATACTCAACAGCTGATCTTCAAGATTGAGAAAAACCCTGTTCTTTACTGCTTATTCCAGTGGATCGTTAAAGCGAGCAGAGGCACCTTTGGGTTTGCGGGGAGGAGGCAGCAGTCGTGCGCCCCCTTTTTCAGGGGGCATTCGCCAGAAAGACCGCTCGCTTGGGCGCCGGGTATCCTTCGACTGTCAGGGCGGGGTTTTCCGGGTCAAGACTTTCGCGGAGCGATTGAAAGCGCATCCAGTCTGTCGAGCGTTGTTCCTGCGTGGTGGTGTCGCAGACGTCGATCATTCGCACATTTCTGAAGCCACAACGCAACAGCCAGCTGAGAGCAGTCTCGCAGGAAGGAATGAACCATGTGTTGGGCATGCGACAGTAACGGTCCTTCGGCATCAGCGCGTATCCTTCCGGGCCATCCGCGACCAGTGTTTCCAGAACCAGTTCGCCTCCGGGTTTCAGGCAACCCTGCAATTGCAGCAGATGATCTATGGGAGAGCGACGGTGATACAGCACTCCCATCGAGAACACGGTGTCAAACGACTGCATATTGTGCGCGAGCTGTTCCAGTGTGGTGGGTAGAACAAACACTGGGACATCAGGCACGTAGCGTTTCACGGCCTGGAACTGCATGGCGTAAGCCAACTGTGGATCGACGCCGATGGCGAGTCTGACGCCTTCGCCAGCCATCCGGAAACAGTGATAGCCGTTCCCACAGCCGACATCCAGAATGGTACGTCCAGCCAGCGGAGCAACATGATCGCGCAGACGCTCCCACTTCCAGTCCGAACGCCACTCCGTGTCTATCTTCACACCGAACAACTCGAAGGGGCCCTTGCGCCAGGGCATCATTACCCGCAGACACTCGGTGAGTCTTGTCTGGAGCTCGGGCGGGCAGTCTCCAGCATCACCAACGCGAACCGAGTTCAACAGGTCCACACTGCTCGGATTCAAGTCAGGCAGCTCGCTCACGGCGCGTCGCCACTTGTGGAGGTCACCGTTGTTGCGACTGTCGTACCAGGCTGCGGTGCTGAATTTCAGCAATGACGCCATGGGGGTGTTGTCTAGCAGAGTCTGGAGGTTCGAATAGGGCATGAGGGCGGTTATCGGAAGGCGATCAGGGAAGCAAAGTTGAAGCATTGGAACCAGGTATCACAACTCGCAAAACCGGCCTGCCGGATCCGTTCCTTGTGTACCGCAAGTGTCTCCGGAATCAGAACGTTCTCCAGAGCCGAGCGTTTCTGGCTGATCTCCAGTCGGGAATAACCCTGTTTTTCCTTGAACTGGTGATACATATCGATCAGCAATTCATCCAATGGCGCATCGGCGAAGCGAATCTTCTCTGACAGAATCAGGATGCCTCCGGGATTCATCCCCGCGTGGATCTTGTGCAGCAATGCCGCCCGTCGTTCCACTGGAATGAACTGCAGAGTGAAGTTCAGGACGACCACGGAAGCGTTGCGAATATCGATATCTGCCAGATCCGCACAAACGAGATCGATGAGATCCTCTTTCTCAGGGTCAAGCGCCGCTCGAAAACGAGTGATCATGGCCTCTGAATTATCCACTGCCACCACGCGGTAGTCTTTGTGCGAGATATGGTGCGTCATCGAGAGGGTCGCCCCTCCCAGTGAACAGCCGAGATCATAAACGACGGAGCCCGGAGTGCAGTAACGGTCTGCCAGCATGCCGATCATGGAAATGATGGTGGCATAACCCGGCACGGAACGGTTGATCATGTCGGTGAAGACAGCAGCGACTCTGTCATCGAAAACGAAGTCCTGCACCGGGCGCTCACTGGCGTAGATATTGTCCTGCTTGGAGTCTTTCATGATCCGCGGCCGGGCCGCGCAGTTTCGCCTGAAAAAAGTTTTGCGTATTATGCGGGAATCCATGACACATTCAAATCCAGCCCAACCAAATCCAAGCTCGGCAAATCCAGACCAGAGCCTGTTATCCCCGGATTCACTGCCCTTCGAGTACAGCATCACCCGCGCGCCGCGCAAGACCATGGTGATCCATGTGCGTCATGCCGATGTCGAGGTGCGGGCACCCCAATTCGTCAGCACCCGGGAGATTCGCGAATTCGTGACACGCCATCGCGAGTGGGTGGTAAAGAAGCTCGCGGAGAAGGCCGGTCAGGATGCTCAACGCCTGTCGTTGACCGATGGTGGCAACATCTTCTACAAAGCGCGGTCACTGACGGTGCGTTATGTTGCGGACACTCGGGAACACATCGTTGTTACCGACAGGGACTTCTGCATTCACGGTCGACGCCTCAACGATGACGTGGCGGCGAGAATACTGCAGCGCTGGTTGTTGATGCAGGCGCGCTCGATCCTGCCAGCACGCGCCAGAGCGTTGGCGGGCTATCTGCAGGCCGGTCCACGTCTCAAGGAAGTGGTCTTCCGCAAGACCAGAACCAAATGGGGACACTGTACCGCTTCCGGCCGCATTCAATTCAATTGGCTGATCATGCTGGCGCCGGACGCCATCATTGATTACATGATCTGTCACGAAGTCAGCCATCTGCTGCATATGAATCACTCCCGGCGCTTCTGGGCGGTGGTCGAGTCGGTATGTCCCGATTACCGGGTTTACGTGAAGTGGTTGAAGAAGCATGAGCACAGACTCTGGCTCTGATAGCTCGATCGGCACATCCAATGCGGAGTCAGCCTGGCTCTGAATAGACCTGGCCTGGAATAAAGAGTTGGCTGTGACAGAGGCAGCCATTAGAATGCCGCACCATAATTGTGCATTTGAACCTGTCAGTCATGAAGCTAGTGAAACAATTTCTGCGTGAGAGCGCAGCCTTGGTCGGGTTGGAACACAACACGACCAGTCACGCGGAAAAGCTCATCTCAGCGTTCGGTGCGTTGTTGGGTATTCTGGCCGTCACCTTCCTGTCCATCAACATGCTCGA
>Ga0155965_1097_pt6 | contig 23951 bp, 19 predicted proteins | sample RifCSPlowO2_02_FD_107619 | JGI IMG/M metagenome (GOLD analysis project Ga0155965, IMG submission 107619) | Gammaproteobacteria bacterium RIFCSPLOWO2_02_FULL_57_10
CGCTCCCACAGGGGCAGGGTCTGTGCTTACTGTTGACGCTGCATCATGCGCTCGCGCATTTCTGCCATTCTTGCTGCTTCAATTTCGCGAAACTTGGCCATCTGGGCTTGGGTCAGAATCGGCGCCAGAGCTGCTTCAGTCTGTGCCTGCATATCCGCGCGCATCGCCATTCCCTGACCACCGCCCTGGCCGCCTCCGCCTGCCTGCGCGCCTGCACTTGCGGCATCGCCACTGTGGTCGTGAGCGGCGTCAGCAGCAGGTGCGGCCGGTGCACCACCGCCCTGCCCTCCACCACCTGCGCCTTGGCGCATGGACTGCATGGCAGCTCTCTGTTGCTGAGCGATTGCGGTCATCGCCTCACGGAACGCGGGTTCCTGTTGCGGGGTGATTTCGAGTGCCGCAATAAGTTCGGCTACGCGGGCTTCGGGGTTCATCATGCGCATGCCGCCGCCTGGGCCGGAGCCGGGTTGGGCGTGGACTGAGAGTGTCAGCAACAAGGTGCTGAGTAGGATCAGGAATCGGGATTTCATGGGGGTGCTCCTTGGGGTGGTTTGTGTGGGGTTGTACGTGGGGTGGGGATTTATCCGTCTTTTGTGGGAGCGAGCCTGCTCGCGATGGGGCAGTGCAAAGTCTTTCGCGAGCAGGCTCGCTCCCACAGGGGTCAGGTCAGGGATTCGAATTGCTCGCTCTTTTCCAGCCATTGTTCTTCGACCGTGTCGCATTCGGACTTCAGGGTCGCCTGCTTCTGTAACAGTGTGGTCAGGTCCTTTTTTCTGGACTCTTCGTACAGGGTTGCGTCGGCGAGTTTGTCTTCCACCTGCTTGAGTTCGACGTGGAGTTTTTCGAGCTTCTGTTCCAGTCTCTTGATCTCGTTCTTCAGCGGCGCGAGTTGCTGACGCTGTGCGGCCGCCTGCTGACGTTGTTCCTTCTTGTCGCCCTTCTTCTCGTCCGGCGCACTTGTTGCCGTGCCGGTGCCGGACTTGCTGTTTTCCTGCATCCACTTTTCGTAATCGTGCAGATCGCCATCGAATTCCTGGCAGCGGCCGTTGTGGATGGAGTAGAACTCGTCGACGGTATTGCTGAGCAAGTGACGATCGTGAGACACAATCACCAACGCGCCTTCGAAACCCTGCAGCGCCACCGTGAGTGCGTGACGCATTTCGAGATCGAGGTGGTTGGTCGGCTCGTCGAGCAGAAGCAGATTCGGCTTCTGCCATACGACGAGTGCGAGGGCGAGTCGCGCCTTCTCGCCACCGGAGAAATTCTCGATCGTCTCGTTGATGCGCTCGCCACGGAAATCGAAGCCGCCGAGAAAATCACGCACGGTCTGTTCACGCGCAGAAGGATCGAGACGCTGAATCAACAACACGGGGCTGGCACGCTGATCGAGCACATCTACCTGATGCTGCGCAAAGTAACCCACCTGCAGATATTTCGATTCACGCTTCTCGCCGGCCACAGGTGCCAGTTGCCCCGCCATTGTTCGCAGCAGTGTGGATTTACCGCAACCGTTGAAACCGAGCAGACCGATGCGCGTGGTATTGCGCACAGTCAGGCGAATATTGCTGACGAGCGCCGCGCCGTCATAGCCGACACTGACCTTGTCGAATGCAATCAATTCATCAGGCAGACGATCGGGTGTGGGGAATTCGAAATGAAACGGGGAATCGATATGCGCAGGCGCGATCTGTTGCATGCGATCGAGTTCCTTCAATCGACTCTGCGCTTGTCTTGCCTTGGTGGCCTTGGCGCGGAAGCGGCGCACGAAGTCCTCGATCTCGGCAACGCGACGCTGCTGCTTCTCGAACATCGCCTGTTCCTGCGCGAGACGCTCGGCACGTTGCAACTCGAAGCTGCTGTAGTTGCCGCGATACAGATTGAGCCGCTGCTGTTCCACACTCACCACATAGGAGATCACGCCATCGAGAAAGCTGCGATCGTGGGAGATGATGAGCAGCGTGCCTTCATAACGATTGAGCCATTGCTCGAGCCACAGCGTGGCTTCCATGTCGAGGTGGTTGGTGGGCTCGTCGAGCAGCAGCAGATCGGAAGGTGCCATGAGTGCCGCGGCCAGGTTCAGACGAATGCGCCAGCCTCCGGAGAATGTTGATACCGCGTTATCGAACTCGTCGGCACCGAACCCCAGACCGGAGAGCAGTTGCATCGCGCGATAACGAATGTCGTAGCCGCCGATCTTGTCCATCTCGCTGTGCCAGTGGGCGATCTGTGCACCGTCTTCGGCTTTCTCTGCCGCATGGAGCTTGCGTTCGATTTCACGATAGCGCTCGTCGCCGTCGATCACATAGTCCACGGCAGAGACCGCCGATGCCACGGTCTCCTGCTTCATGTGGGCACAGCGCATGCCATCGGGGATGGACAGCTCACCCTTGTCCAGTGCCAGTTGCCCCAGAAGGCAGGCGAACAGACTGGACTTGCCGCTGCCATTGCGACCGATCACACCAATCTTCTGTCCGTTGTGGATGCTGAGGCTGGCGTTCTGCAGCAGTGTGAGTTCGCCGCGCATCAGCGTGGCGTTGGTCAGGGATATCATTGCTTGAGCTCTGGGTCGGAAATGCGCGCAATCATACTATTGATGGGTGAGGTGTTGCACGGCATTCGCGTGCCTGCTGTGGGAGCGAGCCCTGCTCGCGAAGGGGGTGCTGAAATCATTCGCGAGCAGGGCTCGCTCCCACAGCGGACGTCGCGGCACCCCTTCGCGAGCAGGCTCGCTCCCACATGCAGGTTTGATTGATTTCCCTTGGCCGAGTTCGTAAACTCAAGGCACTTTTTCGGGACCACGTTATGAAACAGATACTGCTGATTGATGATGACGAGAAACTGGGCCAGTTGCTGACGCAGTACCTGGAGCGCTACGACATGACTGTCACCGCCGCCCACACGCCATCCAAGGGTTTCGAGCACCTGAAGAGAAACAAGCCCGACCTGCTGATCCTCGATGTCATGCTGCCCGAGAAGGACGGTTTCGAGATCTGCCGCGAAATCCGCGCCAAGTCTTCCATCTATGGCCAGCTCCCGATTCTGATGCTGACGGCCCACGGCGAAGTGACCGACCGCATCGTTGGTCTCGAACTCGGCGCCGACGACTATCTGCCCAAGCCCTTCGAGCCGCGCGAACTGGTAGCACGTATCACCAATATCCTGCGTCGCACCAGCGATGAGGCGCGCAGCCAGCAGGAAGTACCGAAGATTCAGGGTCTGGATGTGGACACAGTCCGGCGCATCGTCAAACTGGACGATGAAGTCATCGAACTGACCACCATGGAGTATGAGCTGCTGATCCTCTTCATGCAGTCGCCCAACAAGACCTTCACCCGTGACGAGCTGATGAATCGTCTGCGCGGTATCGATGCGGAGCTGTTCTCCCGCGCCGTGGACACCCTGGTGAGCCGCCTGCGCCACAAGTTGAATGACACCTCCAAGACCCCGCGCTTCATCAAGACGGTCTGGGGCAGAGGCTACACCTTCGTCGGCGAGCCCAAATAGCCCGGAGGGTTGCTGTGACGCTGCCGGGACGTTTCAAACACTCCTTGTTCTTTCGTCTGTTCCTGATCTTCAGCGCCACGGTGCTGGTGTTCTTCTTCATCATTGTCGTGTCGCTGCGACAGATCGATGCGAACTGGCGCGCCGAGCGCGTCAACCCGCTGCCAAATTTCTATCTCGACAACATCACGCTCATCGTCGGCAACATCGGCGTGCCACCGGATCTGCAGCGCGCCAGTGAACTGTCGCAGGAGCTTTCCCTCACGATCATCATTCGCAGCCCGCACATCAACTGGCAGTCCGATGATCAGAATGATCTGGATATTTCCGACGCCGTGTTCATGCGCACGCTTTCCGATGAAGCGGACATGATGCAGGTGGGCAATGAGGAAGTGATCCGCGTCTCTCGCGGCGGCTACGAGTATTATTTGAATCGCCGTGTCCCCACCCTGAGCGACTACGATCTCGTGGTGGTGTATGTCGGACTCGCAGTGGCCGCGCTGGTGCTGCTACTCAATTATGGCCTGGTACACAGACTGCTGGAGCCTGTGCGGCGATTGCGCGAAGGTGCCGAGAGAATCTGCGATGGTGATCTGAGTTATCGGGTGAAAACGAATCGCACCGACGAGCTGGGTGAGCTGACGGATTCCGTGAATCACATGGCCGACTCACTGCAGTCGATGCTCGAAGCCAAGCGCCAGTTGTTGCTCGCCATCAGTCATGAATTGCGCACACCGATCACGCGCGCCAAGCTGCAACTCGAATTCATGGACGAAGGCGTGGTGCGCAGCAATCTCAACGACGACATCAACGAGATCGATCTGCTGATCTCCGATCTGATCGAAGCGGAACGCCTGAGCAACCAGCACGCCGCCCTGCTCGCCGAGCACGTGGACTTCGCCGACTACATCGGCCTTGTACTGGAGGCCTATCACGACTACGAGGGCGGGCTGCGCTACAAGCGCCCCGAGCAGGACGTCTCGATCTCCATCGACAAGTTGCGCACACGGCTGCTGCTGACCAATATCGTGAACAATGCCATCCGGCACGGTGAGGGTGCACCCATTACGGTGACGGTGTCGTTTGTGAACAACGAGGCGATCCTGGAAGTGGAAGATCAGGGCGAAGGCATTGCCGCAGAACATCTCGAGCATTTGAGCGAGCCGTTCTATCGCGCCGACAGCGCGAGACAGCGCCACACGGGCGGATTCGGTCTGGGATTGTATCTGTGCCGCCTGATTGCCCAGGCCCACGGTGGACGTCTGGAGATCAGCAGCGTGCTGGGAGTGGGAACTCATGTGAGAGTGTTCCTGCCCTATGAGCAGGAGCAGGAACACCCCAATCAGGATGGGTCAGACTAGGTGGTTCAAGCCCCTTCAGCGATCCCTTTCATCGTGGCCAGCGCTCTTTCGAAAGTCGCACGACGGCGCGCGGCATCCGCATCCTTCGCGGCCTGATCGGCCATGTTGGAGACATCCAGCATCAACGTGTACAACAGCTTGGAAGTCGTCGCCGTGACCGGACGCGCTTCCATGAAGCCGTGGTACAGATTGTAGAAGGAGCCTTCCACTGCCGGCTGGGTGTAACCGTAGGAAAGTTCGGTTTGCGCCACGAGGATTTCTGTCACCCGACCACCGGCCAGCACACGAACGGTGCCGATACCACCGTCGCCGGATGTGATCGTGCAATCAAGATTCAACCACTCGGAGATGTCGCAGTACTCTCCCACAGCGGCCCACACATCGGCAGCCGGTTTGGCCACGTCGATCTCCATTTCAATTGTCACGTATTCCGGCTGAGCCATTACTGCGGCTGACACACAGAACGTCGGGATTGCGAGCAGTGTTGCAAACAGGCGCTTCATAAGAATTTCCTCAGTTGTTTTTATTCAAGTGCTCTTCTTCAGTTGCTCTTCTTCAACTGCTGCCCCTCAAACAACAGGGGCCGCAAAACCAGCAGTCTGTCTTCGACGATTGCGAAGGTACGCCAGTGTCAACGCGAATACAATCAGCAGAATCGGCACCAGCGCGGTGTTGATGAACTTCAGCACACTGCCCAGGTTTTCGATGTCCTGATTCAATTGCAACTGCACTTCCCGCAGACGACGTCGCGTCTCCAGTTGCTGCGCGTAGAAACGATCCACCTCGGCCTGCATCTCAGGCGTGATCTCGTTGTTCTCGCGGCTGGCATTTAGAGAGGCGATCTGCAGTTCGGTCTGCTGCAGGTTCTCCAGCAGCTCACGCTCTTCCTCGCGCAGACGGTCATCGGCGGCGCGCTGCAGGTCGAGCACTGTCTCGAACGGACGCGCGTAACGGCCACGGCTGCGGATCGTCACCAGCTCGGCGTTGCCGGACAGATTGTCGAGCGCGTTCATCACGAAATCACCATTGCTGGCGAAGGGCGAACCGATGCGCTGACCGAGGAAGGTCTGGATCTGTACCCACATTCTGTCCGAGAGGAAATCGGTGTCTGCCACCAGGATCAGGTTGACGGTGCCAGTTGACTCATTCAGGTGTGGTTGCAGGTTGGCATCGGTTTCGGCAGGTGCGGCGGCGGCGAGTTCTGCATCAGCGTCCGCAGCGGCATCTGCACCATCTGTTGCTGCTGTCTCTTCTGCCACCTCAGCCACAGGCCGCCCATTCGGGAATGCACTGCGCACACTGCCCTGCACGCGCGCAGCAACGGCATAGCGCGTATCGGCAGACACGAACTCATCCACCAGAATGGTCGGGTCGGCCATCTGGGTGAAGAAGGTGTTTTCCATCAGCATGGAAGAACCACTGGAGAGCACCAGCGGCTCGAAGACCGTGGTCGCACCTTCGAGCGGAATCAGCGCGCCCGGCGTGGAGAAGTTCATCACCTGCAGACCGGTGTTGACGATGTCGTTGACGAAGCTTTCGCGCGGCACACCCAGCATGCCGAAATGCTGAATGGGACGTGGCGAATCACCAACGCTGACCAGCAGCGCGTGTTCGCTGTCGGTGAGCACCTTGGTGCTGTCGTACTCGACGCCCCAGGCAGCCAGCAGCGGATCAAGATCGGACGCACCGTTCTCGATGGAAGGCACGCCATCCGGGCCGCGTTGCGCTGTGGAATCCGCATTCGGATCGAGCAGCACCAGCGCCTTGCCACCGCGCAGGACGTGCTGGTCGATCGCGTACAGCATCTGCTCGCTCAAGTCCTGCGGATGCACGATCAACAGGATGTCGATGGCCGGATCAATCTCTTCGGCATCCATCTCGACGCGCTGCACTTCGTAGAGCTGACGAATCGAGTCCATGAACATCCAGGGACCAGTGGGCTGCATGGTCTGGGTATCAATGCCGCCATCGATCGGCAATCCGGAAATGAAACCGACGATGGGCGGCTCAGGATTGGCAACCTGCGTGATCAGCTTGGAGAACTCGTACTCCAGAAACTCTTCCTGATCGGGACGAATGAGCGCAATGGTTTCGAAAATCTTTTCGCCAGTCGCTTCTTCGCCTTCCGCAGGGATAGTCGAAGGATCGACAGCGACCAGGCCGAAGAACACGGCCTCGCCACCGGCAGTCAGTGGCACCGGCTGCACGCCGTATTCACCGGCCAGGTCTTCCTCTTCGGAGAACGGCACCGGGTCGATCACCTGCAGTTCCAGATTGCCGTCGCTGGCGATCACCATCTCGCGCAGCAGTTCCTGCACGCGCACACCATAGGTTCGCAGTTGTGGCACGTCGGCAGTGGCTTCTTCGGAGTAGAAGAACAACAGTTGCACCGGCTTTTCCAGACCACTGACGATGTTGCGCGTGCCACTGGCCAGGGTATAGAGATTGTCTTCGGTCAGGTCGATCCGCAGACGCGGGAAAAGGCTGATCACAGCCACACTGACGAGCAGGAATACCCCGGTGAGGGCTAGGCCTGTCGCCGAAAATGCAGATGAGTACAAGGATTTTTTCTTCATCATCAGTTCCTCAATTCGCTTTCTTGATTTCGATGACGATTGCCGATGCAAACAGCCATGAACCAATGAACACTACAAAGAATAAAATGTCGCGCAGATCGAGCACGCCCTTGCTGATCGAATCGAAGTGCGTAAGGAAACTCAACGCAGCGATTGCATCGACCAGAATCTGCGGCGCCCAGTTGAAGGCGTTGAGCACGATCTCCGAACCCGAGGCCACGAACACGAAGCAGATGGCGACGGTGAGAATGAAGGCGATCACCGAGTTGCGCGTCATCGCGGACATGCACGAGCCGATGGCGAGGAATCCACCGGCCATCAACCAGCTGCCGAGATACGCGGCGACGATCACGCCGTTGTCAGGATTGCCGAGATAGTTGACGGTGATCCAGATCGGAAACGTCAGCAGCAGCGCGAGACCGGTGAGCACCCACGCGGCGAGAAACTTGCCGAGCACCGCATCGGAGAGTTTCACCGGCAGCGTCATCAACAGTTCGATGGTGCCGGACTTGCGCTCATCTGCCCACAGTCCCATCGCAATCGCGGGGATCATGAACAGATACAGCCACGGATGAAAACTGAAGAACGGCATCAAGTCCGCCTGACCGCGCATGTAGAACGCGCCGAGGTCGAACGTGAAGATGCCGCTCATCACCAGAAATATCACGATGAACACGTAGGCAAGTGGCGTGGCGAAGTAGCCCGCCAGCTCGCGTTTGAAAATGATTCCCAGATTTCTCATCTCATAACTCCTGGCACTACACTCGCTCTACTGAATTGGATTGCTGTTGATGACGCTGGGCATGAGCCGACAGCGCGGCGTCCTGCGTGACACTGCGGAAGAAATCTTCCAGCAGGCCCTCGACCAGATGGAACTCGGCCACCGGCCACTGTTCGCCCTGCGCCTTGTCCAGCATCTTGCTGAAGATCTGTTTGCCTGCGGCGGGAATGATCGTGTAACGACGACGCTCCTCGTCGCTCTCCTCCACGGCGACGACTTCGCTCACGCTTTCCAGCGCAGCGGCGAGGTCGAAGTCCCGAGTCAGTTGAATGCTCACCGCGCCGTTGTAGCGCGAGCGCGATTCCAGTTCCTTCGGCGTGCCATCGGCCACGATTCTGCCCGCAGCGATGATGATCGCCCGCGTACACACTGCGGTGACTTCTTCGAGAATGTGCGTGGAGATGATGACGATGCGATCCCGTGCCAGATTGCGGATCAGTTGCCGCACGTGATGTTTCTGGTTGGGATCGAGACCATCGGTCGGCTCGTCGAGAATGAGGACCTTGGGGTTGTGGATGATGGCCTGGGCGAGACCGACGCGGCGCTTGAAACCCTTGGACAGAGTGTCGATGGTCTTGTGGCAGACCTCACCCAGCTCGACCTGCTGCACGACTCTGGCGATTTGCTGCTTCTTCTCCTCACCGTGAATGCCACGAATGTCGGCGATGAAATCGAGAAACTCCAGCACGGTCATGTCGGGATAACAGGGAGCACCTTCCGGCAGATAACCGATCAGTGACTTCACCGCGATGGGGTCCGTACTGATGTCGTGGCCACACACCGTGACGGAACCGGAGGTGGGCGCGAGGAAGCCGGTGATGACTTTCATCGTGGTGGACTTGCCCGCCCCGTTCGGTCCCAGGAACCCGAGAACTTCCCCCTCAGCCACGTTGAAACTCAGATCATCCACTGCCGTAAAACTATCGAACTTCTTAGTTAAGTGACTAATTTCAATCATATTTTATTCTTCCGAATTGCATTGAACCCAAATCTGAACGTCGCCAGTGCGGACGCTCTTCGGACGGACTCACACGATCGCAGACCGCATGAATTGTCTTTCACCCAAAAAGTCGAGGGGCAAATATAGGCTCCTTACCTCCCCTTTTCAAGGCTGGACAACATTCGTGACAATTACGAAATTTCCGTGTTTTTCCGATAGTTGCGTGATTATTTTTGTGGCTGTCGGGTTGGCAATTGTTCGCGCTCTGCGGGTATAATCCGGCCACTTCAAGAACCCGGACAACACCAGAATCGTGATGCGTTTTCCAACTTCCAAGAAACTGCTCCTGATCGTTCTGCTCGCCTGCGCACTGTACAGTTGCGGCCAGAAGGGCCCGCTGCAGCGGCCAGACCAGACGAGCATGACTGACATCGCCGTGACGATCTCTGTCAGTTGACAGTCGCCCTACTCAATCCCAGAAATCAGGTAGCCTTTGCCATGGACCCGTTCCAGTACCAGGACAATCAACTTTTTGCCGAAGACATCGCGGTAAGCGAAATCGCCCGCCGTCACGGCACGCCCTGCTATGTCTATTCCCGCGCCGCGCTCGAACACAACCTGCTCGCCTACGAAAAGGCACTGACCGGCAGTGACCACCTGACCTGTTTCGCGGTGAAGGCCAACTCCAATCTCGCCGTGCTCAATGTGCTGGCCAGACTCGGTGCCGGTTTCGACATCGTTTCCGGCGGTGAACTCGAACGCGTGATCCGCGCCGGTGGCAACCCGAAGAAGGTCATCTTCTCCGGCCTTGGCAAGACTGAAGAGGAAATCGCCCGCGCGCTGGAGCTGGGGATTCTCTGCTTTAACGTCGAGTCCGAGCCCGAGCTGGACCGCATCAATGCCGTGGCCGCGAAAATGGGTCACCGCGCCCCCATCTCCTTGCGCGTGAATCCCGACGTGGACGCAGGCACTCACCCGTACATTTCGACGGGGCTGAAGGAGAACAAGTTCGGCATCGCGATCGACAGCGCCGTGGCCGTGTATCAGCGCGCCGCACAGATGAGCAACATCGACATCGTGGGCGTGGACTGCCACATCGGTTCGCAATTGACGACCATCGCGCCGTATCTGGACGCCATAGACCGGGTGCTGTTGCTGGTGGACACACTCGCCAGTCAGGGCATTCACATTCGCCACTTCGACATGGGCGGCGGACTCGGCGTGTGCTACCGCAACGAGGCACCGCCCGCGCCTGCGGAACTGATTCAGGCAATACTGGCCAAACTGGCAGGACGCAATCTGTCGCTGTTCCTGGAACCGGGTCGCTCCATCTGCGCCAACGCCGGACTGTTCGTGACCCGCGTGGAGTATTTGAAGCATACCGACCACAAGAATTTTGCTATTGTTGACGGCGCCATGAACGATCTTCTGCGACCCGCGCTGTATGGCGCCTGGCAGAACATCGTGCCGGTTGTGCAGAGCCCGACGAGCAGTGTCCCGACCCTCACTTACGATGTGGTGGGCCCGGTGTGCGAGTCCTCGGACTTCCTCGGCAAGGAACGGCCACTGGCGCTGCAGCAGGGCGATCTGCTGGCCGTGCGCAGTGCCGGAGCGTATGGCTTCGTGATGAGCTCGAATTACAACACGCGCAATCGCGTGGCGGAGATCATGGTGGATGGCAGCACGGCCACCGTGGTGAGACAGCGCGAGACGCTCGACTACCAGCTGTCTCTGGAATCGACACTCGCGTGATGAATTGATGACATGTGGGAGCGGGCCCTGCCCGCGATAAGGATGCCTCTCAGCAGTTCAATGTGGCACTGAATCGCGGGCAGGCCCGCTCCCACAGTCAGTGGAAGAAGTGACAGAATCAGCAAACGGAAAATATGCAGATACCTTTTACCAAAATGCACGGCCTCGGCAACGACTTCGTCGTGCTCGACATGATCTCGCATCCGGTCACGCTGACAACGGAGCAGATTCGCACGCTCGGTGATCGTCATTTTGGTGTGGGCTTCGACCAGTTGCTGATGATCGAGCCGCCAACGCAGCCCGATGTGGATTTCAATTACCGCATCTACAACTGCGATGGCAGCGAAGTGGAACACTGCGGTAATGGCGCGCGCTGCTTCGTGCGTTTCGTGCTCGACAAGGGACTGACTGCCCGCAAGGAAATACGCGTGAAGACCATGAACGGCATTCTCACGCTGAGTGTGCAGGACGATGGGCTGGTGACGGTCGACATGGGTGCGCCGAACTTCACGCCTGCGTCGCTGCCGTTCAACGATGCGGAGCTGCGCCCGATCTACGAACGCACCATCAACGTGAACGGTGTGCAGCAGAGTGTGAGTTTTCGCATCGTGTCCGTCGGCAATCCGCACGCGGTGATTGTCGTCGACGATGTGAACACAACTGATGTGAAAGGCATCGGCACAGCGCTGGGCGCGCATGCGGATTTTCCGAAGGGCGTCAACGTCGGCTTCATGCAGATAGTCGACAGGAATACTTTCCGTCTGCGCGTTTACGAGCGCGGGGCGGGCGAGACAACAGCGTGTGGAACCGGCGCGTGCGCAGCGATGGCAGCAGGCCGCGCAGCGGGTCTGCTCGACGAATCCGTGTGTGCGCATCTGACCGGCGGCGATCTGCACTTGCAATGGCAGGGTGAAGGCCATCCGATCATCATGCGCGGACCTGCCACCACGGTTTACGAAGGAACGATCAGGATCTGACGACCGTCATTTTCACCATAACATCATAAAAACAGCCGACGAGTGAATAACAAGTATGACTAGCGACGTTTCTCCACTGTCACACAAGGAACACAGCACTGATCTGACTGCAGAACAGGTGGCCGCTTATCTGAAGGAGCATCCAGAGTTCTTCGTTGATCGCGATAGCCTCCTGGCAGAGATCACCTTGCCACACGAAAGCGGCAAGGCCATCTCTTTGCTCGAACGCCAGGTGAAGATTCTGCGCGAGCGCACCATCGAGTCGCGCCATACGCTCAACACGCTGCTGGAAAATGCCAAGTACAACGATCAGCTCTTCAACGTCACGCGCGCGCTCGTGATTGCGCTCTTGATGGAAGATGAAGTCGCCCAGATCGCCAGTGCCACCGAGGCGAACCTGTGCACACAACCCGGCATCGACGCCTGCAGCGTCATTCTGTTCGAGTCCGAACATCTGAAAAATGTAGAGCATGCCCGTCAGGAATCCGCGGAGTTTCTGCAACAGAATTTTCCGACTCTGCTGCGCGATCGTCGCACACAGTGCCGCGCCATCGACAAGGAAACCGCTGCGTTTCTTTTCCCACAACGCTCCGGCACCATCCGTTCCGCCGCGCTGTGTCCGATAGGGCGCGAGAGAATGCTCGGTGTCCTCGCCATCGGCAACAAGGCACAGGAATATTTCAACGCAGATCTGGACACGATGTTCCTGGATTTCATAGGCGAGGTTCTCGAGTCGGTCATCGCCAGGAAAATCAACTGACGGTGATTGAATCCACCGCAAAGCTACAGGGACCTGCGCAATGGAAACCAGACTGACGCCCTACCAGGCAAGCCCGCTCATCGAATGCACTGCTGCGCTGGTGTTCGCGCCGCATCCAGATGACGAGGCGCTGGGTTGTGGTGGTCTGCTCTGTGCGTACAAGGCTGCGGGCATTCCGGTCACTGCGGTCATCGTCACATCGGGTGATCACGGCGAACATGGCAAGGCTGGCGCGGACGTCCGCGAGCAGGAGAGTCGCGCTGCCGCCGACTTTCTCGGTATCGCGAAACTCATCTTCTGGCGCGAGCCCGATCGCGGCGTGGCCTACAACGAACGCACCATCGCAGCTGCACAGCAGGCGATCCTCGACAGCAATGCAGATCTGATCATCGCGCCGTCAACGAGCGAGATACATCCCGATCATCGCGCGACTGCGTGGATCGCCATCGAGGCAGCCAGACGCCTTGTCGCAGCGGGCAGAAATCTGCGCGTGGCACTCTACGAGATCGGGGCTCCTCTGCCGCGCGTTAACGTGCTGGTGGATATCACCGCACATGAGGCGACCAAGAAGAACGCCGTGGGTTGCTACACATCGCAACTGGCAATCTCGCGCTACGACGAACTGATCATGGGACTGAACCGGTTCCGTTCCTACACGCTGCCCGCGCAGACGAGATTTGCGGAAGCGTATCGATTGCTGGATACAGAAGAGCTGAGGCAGCCGGTGCTGATTGCGGAGCCGGAACTGCATCGCCAGGAGCGACTGAATCTTGTGAATACACGAAGCCAGCAGGAAAAAGTCAGTGTGCTGATCCGCAGCATGGATCGCCCGTCTCTGAGTCGCGCGCTGGATTCCGTGGCGCTGCAGACGTGGTCGAACATCGAGGTTGTCGTGCTGAATGCGAAGGGCGCGGCGCACACGAAGCTCGAAAGCCACGCGGGATCACTCCCCCTGCGCTTCATCGACAGCACCACCAATGTGCCACGCGCGCAGGCGGCGAATCTGCTTCTGGAAAATGCCAATTCAGAACTGGCAATCTTCCTCGACGACGATGACTGGTTCGCGCCAGATCACATCGCTCATCTCGTAGCTCATCTGCGCGACAACCCGAACGCCGCCGCCGCGTTCTCCGGTGTGGAGTTCGGCCAACTCGTGAAGAGCGACGATGCGCAGGAGCGCTGGCAGGTGAAGCATCAATTCAACGCCAGCTACGATCCTTGCCGCCTGCTGTTCGAGAATTATCTGCCCATTCACTCCGTACTGTTCCGCGTGCAGCAGGTGCGTGACGACTGGGCCTGTCGTTTCGACACGACGATGGACGTGTTCGAGGACTGGGACTTCTGGCTGCAGATTTCCAATCGCGGAACTCTTTCCGGTACGGGTCATGTGTCTGCCTTCTACAACTTCAACACAACTGACGGCTCCGGAGTGTTCAGTTCACCGGATGCAAACACGGAGCGGGTGCAGCAACTGCAGGAAAAGTGGTTGTCCAGGCTCGCGCCGCAACGCTTTGCGCAACTTCTCGACTACACACAGGGGCTGTATCGCGATCTGGCGGAAGAGTCATCGCACGCGAAGCACTTGCAAGCCGCATTGGAGTCGTCGCTTCTGGACGTCGAGAATCTCGGCACCAGCGTCCAGGCTGCTCGGGAACAAGTCGATAGCCTGAACACGGTGCTCAAATCGCGCGAAGAAGAATTGCTCAACTACCAGACACACACGCGCGGGCTGGAAGAAATTCTTGCGGCCAGGGATGCAGAAATCGCACAGGTTCGCGCCAGCCTCGAACAGCTCCAGGCCGCCACGCGCAGTCGCCGCTGGCTGCTCGGCAAATTGCTGGTGCAGAAAAAGTCCTGACGAACGGAACCTCCATACACAGAATCTACAGAACACATCATCGACCGCATCGGCGGCAAGACAGAGATTGGCATGACAACGAAAGACTGCTGCATTTTCACCATCGTTTCCAAGAACTACATGCACTACGCGATCAACCTGATGGCCAGCGTGGCGACGTTCATGCCCGAAGCCCGCAGAGTCGTTGCGCTGTGCGATCGACCCGATGGGCTTGATCTGCAATCACTTCCGTTCGAGGTGATCAGTCTCGAAGACGTCAATATTCCGCACCTCGACAAGCTGCTGGTGCAGTACTCCATTCTCGAACTGAACACCGCGATAAAACCCTTCGTGTTCTCGCACTTGTTCCGGACATCCACGCACGCCAAGGTCATCTACTTCGATCCGGATATCCAGTTGTTCTCCACTGGCACTCCGTTGCTGCAGACGCTTGATCGCGCACAGATAGTGCTGACTCCGCACCTGACCGATTTTCTCAACGACGACAAGCAGCCTTCCGAAGTCGCCATTCTGCAAAGTGGCACCTACAATCTGGGCTTCCTGGCGCTCGCCCGTTCCGGTGCGGCGACGAAGCTGCTGAACTGGTGGCAGGAAAAACTGCTGCGTCATTGCATCGTGGACATTCCGAACGGACTGTTCACCGATCAGAAGTGGATGGATCTCGTGCCCGGAATTTTTCCGCAGAGCGAGATCGTGCGCGACGCCGGTTGGAATGTCGCCTACTGGAACCTGAAGCATCGTCACATCGAGGAAGTGAGCAGCAACCAGTTCGAGGTCAATGGCAGACCGCTGTTCTTCTTCCACTTCTCCGGCCTGGAACTCGGCAGCCCACGCATCAGCAAGCATCAGAACCGATTCGATCTCGCCGATCTGCCACTGGCCTGTCAGCGCCTGTTCGAGATCTACAATCGCTGTGTGGATGACAGTGGTCGCGCCAACTATGCCAAGCTGCCCTACGCTTTCGCGAAACTGCACAGCGGCATTCGCATGCCGGATGCCGGTCGCAGCTTCCTTCACAAGACCCTCGACTGGAGCAAACCTCTGCCTGACTTCCGGACGGCGGAAGGCGAACAACTGATCATCGAATTGCTCAATACGCCTATCGACAGGAAACAGCCTGTCGTGACCGCGCTCGCCGCAAACCTGTATCGCGGGCGACCCGACCTCATTGCGGCCTTCCCCGACATGGAAGGCATTCACCGCCTCGCCTTCGTCGATTGGTTCATCGCCAATGCTGCAAAGCAGTCTGCCATTGACCCGGTATTCATTGCGCCGATGCTGATGAGTGGCACTGCGATATCCGTCGCTGCCGCCGCACCGGCTGCCGAAGAATCTGTGGCACCACAGCCTGAGGCCCCTGCGGGCAGATCGCTGTATAACCTGCTCTATCGCATCGCGTGGTCCATCCGCTTTCTGTTTCGTCCTTTCTTCAGCACTGAGCTGCGCCATCGTGTGCGGATGCTGCTGTTGCGCAAGGCCTATCACGCCGAACTGACAGCCACAGAACAGGACCGCGTTGCCAGCAGCGGTGGCGATCCGGTCAACGCCAGTGAACATGGCGTGAATGTCATCGGCTATCTGAATGCGGAAAGTGGTGTGGGCGAGTCGGCACGTTCGATGCTGCGTGCGCTCACCGCCACGGATGTCCCTCATGCCGTCGTCGGTTATCACTATGGCAATGCATCGCGCCAGGGCGAGCAGGTAGCGACTGACAAACCATCGGGCCTGCATTACGGCATCAATCTTTTTCACGTCAACGCTGATCAGATCGGTGTTGCACGGGATTTTCTTGGCAGTGAATTCTTCGCCTCTCGCTATCGAATTGGTTACTGGGCCTGGGAGCTCGGCGAGTTTCCAGATGAGTGGCTGGAAAGCTTTTCACCGCTGAACGAGATCTGGGTGCCATCCACATTCTGTCAGAAGGCGATTGCGAACAAGTCACCAATCCCGGTCGTGTGCATTCCGCACACTGTCATCATTCCGGCGGCCGAGGCGGGAGATCGCGCGAAATTCGGTTTGCGCGAAGACACCATCTGCTTCCTGTCCATGGCGGACATGTTCAGCATTCCCGAGCGCAAGAATCCGCTCGGTGCAGTCGAGGCTTTCATCAAGGCATTTGCCGGCGACAGTCGCGCAGAACTGATCGTGAAACTGTCGAACAGCGATGCGCGACCCGATATCACGGAGACGCTGCGTCGCTACGCCGAGACGCACGACAATATCCACATTCTCGAAGGCTATCTGAGTCGGGAGGAAGTCTTCACGCTGATTCGCAGCGTGGACTGCTTCGTGTCCCTGCACCGCTCGGAGGGCTTCGGCCTGGTGATCGCCGAGGCCATGGCGCGCGAGAAGGTCGTGATCGCCACAGGCTGGTCCGGCAACATGGAATTCATGAATACTGCGAACTCGCTGCCGGTGGACTACACCTTGGTGGAATTGCCGCAGGACTACGGTCCTTATCGCAAGGGACAGATCTGGGCGGATCCCGATCTGGACGATGCGGCAGCGAAGATGCGCAGCGTTTGCGACGATGCTGCACTGCGTCGACGCATCGGCCAACGTGCGAAGGCGGATTGCATTGCGCTGCTCTCGGACGCGGAGATTGGCAGACAGGTGAAGCGACGCATCGAGGCGATCTACAGCAAGCTGTAGCATTTCAGGACGGCTCGCGCCGCAAGGTCAGCCCTGCAGTATCTTCAGCAGCAGTTTCTGCACCGGCGCTGCCTTCAGCCTCATCAGCCGCGTCAGGCCGAGAGCGAATCGTTGTCGCGAATTCAACCTGGCACCATAGACGGCATTGAATGCACGCGCCTGTCTTGCCGTCGCGCTGAATGCCTCGGCGTGCTGATTATCGAAGATCCTGACAAGCAGGTTGGGACGACCCGATCTGCTGAACTCCCGCGCCCCGATCGTGTTTGCTCCGTGCTGACGATAGTCGATCAAAGCCTCCTCGATGTACGCGATCCTGCCGAACGCACTCGCCACCAGCGCCAGCCACCAGTCATGCATGATCGCATCGTCCGGTATCGGCATCGCCAATCTGGCGAGCTCTTCGTTGATCATGGCCGTACACCCGGTGACGGTGTTGCTCACCAGCATTCTTGCAAAACCATTCTTGTGTGGCTGGATCCCCTGATAAAGAGCGAATGAAGGGGCGATCTGGCGCCTTGTGTCATCGACGACATGCAGGTCACTGTGCACAAGAGCAGGCGCGCCAGGATTATCCGCTTCGAGCGTCTGCATCCGCTGCATCGTCACGGCGATCTTGTGTGGATACCACACGTCGTCGTGATCACAAAACATCAACCACATCTTCTGCAGACCCAGCAGAGACTTGTTTGCCAATGCATAGTCGAGCAGACACGCAAAAGTGCCTGCAGCGCCAAGGTTTCTGCCATCGCCGGGAACGATGTGAAAATGTTCAGGATGCGCACTCGCATAGTTCGCCATCACGGCAGGGCTTCCATCGGACGAACCATCGTCGCGCGTGACTATCACGAAATTGCGCCAGGTCTGCGCCAGCAGCGAGTCCACCTGCTCATGCATGAACTTCACACTGTTGAACGTCGGCATCAGGATCACGATGCGTGGCTGCTGCTCGCTCATCACTCCAATCCTCTGGCGTCTGCGATGCCGTCGCGAATGTTTTCCCAGTACTGCGCACGCTGCGGGGAGAACAGCAGCCACAGTGCCTTGAGAGCGAAGCGCGGAATGTCGCGCAGCTTCCACCCGAGCGGGGCGTAGGATTGTCGCCACAGGTGCACGCGGTTGCGGGTGGAGTAGTAGCTGCGCAGCGGACTGTGACTGACCATGACCCCCGCACGCACCAGGGCATTGTCTGCGTCCTCGCCGATACTGTGCAGCAGATGCGTGTGATCGGTGCCCAGCACCAGGAAGCCCTTGTCGCGCGCCCGGAAGCACCACTCCAGATCAACGTTGTCGATGAAGTAGCTATCCTTCATCGGGCCAATCTCATCGAAATGTTCCAGGGCCAGCAGGCAACCTGAAGAGATGAGGAAGTCTGCGCGGTAGAGTCGATCGCTGCCTGGCAACTTGATGTCGGTGCGTCTGAAGAGACGAGTGAACAGTTTGAACGGCATCTCCCTGCCATTGGCAGGATGACGGATACGCGGTCCGATGGCAGCGATGCGCTGACCACACAGGCCCACTGCTTCGACGTATGCCGTTTGCAGATTGGCAAAGAAAGACACCGGCACCTGGCTATCCTGATCGAACAGCACCGCAAACCCGTACCCTGCCTGCCGCACCTGTTGCAACCCTGCATTGAGGGCGCTCGCCAGACCGATGTTGCTGTCGAGCTGCTGCACACCAACGCAGCGAGCGCTGGCACGTACCTGCGCAATGAACGTTGCGGAGTTGGCGGAGGCGTTGTCGATGACGAGAAAATCACACTGCCGGGAAATCTGCTGCACAAGAGCCAGCAGCCCCTCAGGGGCCGGGTTGTACGTGACGATGATGGCGCATGCGCTGATTCTGTTGTTCTGCATGTCTTGAGGCTGACTCTATTGTAGGAGCGACCTTGTTTGTGGGAGCGAGCCTGCTCGCGATTCACTGCCACACCGAACCTCAATCCAGGGCAATCGCGGGCAGGCCCGCTCCCACAGGTTCAGAGTGCTTCTTCAGGAACGTCGACAGACACATTCATGGCGACTCCCGGGCTGCGCAAACGCTGCACGAGAAAATACAGGATCGATGCCATGCCCAGCACCAGGCCTGTCACCACACCCGCATCCACAATGCCGCGCCAGGGTTGTGGCAGCAGGCGCACCAGCAGGACGAAACACACGATCATGCCAGTCAGGCCAAACGAGAGCAGTTTGCGCCTGGGTGTGGCATAGATGTAACCCATGCAGAAAGCGGGGGCCAGCAGAATATGCAGCGGACGAGGGTTGGCACTCAGGTAGCTCGCCCTGGCAACGACACGGGGAGCGAAACCCAGATGGAAGCCCTTGTAACCTTCGGCATATGCCATGTAGAGAATGCTGAGAGCGAGGGCGAACCAGTGCATCTGCCCCAATTCCAGTGCGGCAAGCTCAAGCGCCATGGGCCCAAGGCGCACCACGGCGAACAGCAGAAGCAGCAGTATCCCGCCAATTCCCCAGGCGAACCCCAGGGTTTTCATAACAGTATTTTCAAAACGTTGTCTGCCAGTGTCGAAAACGAAGGCGGCATTATACCGGCTTCGCGACAATATCCCAACGCGGCAGTCAGCGCGGCAGCACGATCCGAAAACAGCAGCTCTGACCTGGCACGGACTCGACTTCGACCCTCCCGCCGAGAGCCGCAACGGCGCTGCTGACCATCGCCAGTCCGATCCCATGTCCGGCGTCCTGCGTCGCCGACTCCCTGCTGCTGAACCCTGGAAGAAACAGCCATCGCAGTCGCTCAGCGGGCTCTGCCTGCAGATCAACGTCAATGCCGAGGCGCAAGGCATGACCAGGCAACGCGTCCGTATCCACCCCTGCACCGTCGTCCATCAACACGATCAGCAGCTGATCGTTTGTCTCCTCCAGCGTCAATGTGATGGTGCCAATGTCCGGCTTGCCGCGCGCCCTTCTCTCCAGGACAGGTTCGATACCGTGATCGATGGCGTTGCGCAGCAACTGTTCAACAGGTGCCACGAGACCTTCTATCAGGGCGCGATCGGCGCGCAGCTCATCGTGACTCACATGGAAGGACACCTGCCTGTCCACAAGGTTGGCGTGACGCCCGACGAGACGCTGCAGCCGCTGTGTAAGGCGCGCGAAACTGATGCGCGTTGATCCGGCAATCTCTTCGTCGAGCTGCACCGTGCAGCGGTCCTGCTCAACGAGCAGATCGGCCAGCAGGTTGAGACGCGAGGGCTCCGCGCTGACACGATAGGACTGCAGCACATCACTCATGGAGCGACTGCCGGTTCTCGCCGCCGCTGCCAGCTCGGCCATGCGCCGCAACGAGGCGACAGGAATGACAACGCTTCGCTCGTATGGCTGTGCAAGTGGAATGCGCTGTGGCGATCGGCAATCTTCGCTGCCCGCCTCTCCACCTTGTGCTCTCGGAGCCCTCGATATCAATCTGTCTATCGCTGCGCGCAACGCCTGCACCAGTACGGAAATCTTGCGGCGACGCAGTTCATCCCCTTCTTCATTCTCGGAGGCATAGCTGACACCAGGACCACACTCGGCCACAGCGGATGCCGAACAATTTTTCCAAGTGAGTTCCTGCAACAGCTGTTCGAAGCGATGACTCAGCGTGGCGATTTCGTCGGCACCAAACAACCTCGCGCTGCCCTTGAGTGTGTGCAAATGATGGAGGAGCGTTGCTGTATCGAGAACCTGCGCGGGCCCACTGGCGCTCTCTTCGATGCTCGCCATGATTTCCTCCGCCTCGCGATGAAAGATGGCGAAGCCTTCCGCATCTTCAGTGAAACCTTGCGTGGCATGATCTTCCAGCCACTGATACAGCACAGCAATAGTTTCCCGACTGCTGCTCACCTCCTGACGCGCCGCCGCCTGATTGAGGCCACTGCGCAGCTGTCGATGCGCCATCACCAACAGTGCCAATGGCAGCTCGCGCTCACCGTCACCGGCGATTTCCTGATGCACCTCCGCCAGCACTGCGCTCAACGCGGCCACACGATCAACGCGCAGAGCGCGAGCCCCTGCTGCGAGCATTCTCAGCTCGACAATGAGGCGTCTATTCAAACCGTCGAAGCGCTCGGGGTTGGCAACGCACATCGCTAGCTCTTCGGCACTGCAAAGCAGATCGCGAATGTTGCGGGCGAGATGCACCGGAAGCTGTGCAACGGCGATGTCCGCCCTGCTCTGCCTGTTAATGTCATTGTGACAAACGTCGCTGTGACAGAGGACGGACACCGATGATTCATCGAGACTGCGCGAGAATTCCATCTGTCGCATACAGCGATCTATGCAATCGCATAACAGTGTCCATTCGGATGTATTGCCCAGGACATCGTTCGCATTCATGGGCTCTGATCTTTGCAGCGCTTCACTCAGTGCTGCAATGCACTCCTGCAGTTCATTGCCGATGCGTTGTTGTTGCTCGAGACCGCGTGTCAGACACTCACGCAATTGCTCGAGGATTTCATGGCATGCCACCTGCCCCGTCACCAGAAAAGCCTGCGACAGCTTGCTCACGGTCGTGCACAGCGTTTCGCTGACGTAGTGAATGCCCTGTACCGTCCTGAGCTCTTCGAGGCATGCGGAGAGCGTCTGGCCTGCGCCGACAATCTCGTGATCGGCCACGCTCAGCAATTCGTTGTCCACACAGTGCAGATCAATCATGCGATGCCGCAGTTCACTGTGTCTCAGCAGGACGAAGCGCGCGCTGTCGCGACATATCTTGCGGGCCAGCAATACAGAGTGACGATCCCGCGCGCCCTGCATCGTCAGCGCCTTCTGCAGTGACAGGCAGACTCGCATCAGCAACGCGGCACCGTGCACGGCGCTGTCATCATCGAAGAAGCGCTCGACCACATTGCAACTCACATGCCGACAAAGCGCCCTGCCGTGCTGCATGAGGCTCTCATGATCGGATGAAATCGCTGGCAGCATCCCACCCTGTATCATCAGGCCAAGCGATTGACTGACGTGCAGGAAATCCTGCGCCACACGCGAGAGGCTTCGCGTCAAACTCTGTCCCGGACCGGCGCGCACAGCCTGACTCAACGCAAGCAGCAGCGTAGCCACTTTGTCAGCAAGGATTGCAAGAAGAGAGCTGTGGCCGTCCATGAGCAGGTATTCGCCAGCGGCAAGTCGCGGCGTGTTGGCGAGGCGCTCCGGGGTGCACGGCAGACTGCGCACGGAAAGGTGGCGAAAGTGCCACTCGAGATGCGCCAGCGCCACCGGCAGACGACGCATCTCGACAGGCAGACCACAGATCTCAAGCACCGAGACAAGGTCTGCCAGATGTTGTCTCCACTCGCACGCTGCCTGCTCATCTGTCTCTCGAGTGTTTTGCAATGCGGCTTGCAGCGTCGCAATCTTTTCGAGCACGCGCTGCGGAAAATCGGGCACGGGAAATCGACCGCACGCAGAGGCAGTATACGAGGAGCCAGTATGCGAGGAGGCAGTCTCTGTGCAGGAGGCATCAGGGGCGCAGGCGTCGATCGGCAACGCAGCCTTTCCTCGCGCCTTGCGCAACACGTTGATGCAGGAGACAGCAAATGCTTCGTCCGCAGCAGGCACCCAAGGGGCAAGGAGGAAGTGCTGCAGTTGCACGACCGCTTGCACCAGCAACGCCTGAACACCGATCTGTGTGGGGTTCTGCGTGATTGACTGCGTGATTGCCTGTGTGATTGCCTGCGTTCGTGCATGCGCCCATTGCTCGCGTCCCGCATTGCAGTGCAGCAGCAGACATTCCAGCTCCGAGCAGTACAGGGCGGCACGTCTCGCGCCGAACATTCTGCACAGACCGTTGACTCTTGCGAGCTGCACGCGAGCATTTGCCAGAGTCTCCGCATCGCCATCCCGCAGGACACTCACGATGCTCTTCATGAGAGTCTGCCCGAGCTGCACGCTGCAACCTTGCACGGCGGAGTACGGCGTCTCCGGCAACTGCTGCTTCATCAGCATCCCCTGCTCCGATTCCCTGGACATCCCTCATTCTCCTTGTTGCGGCTACTGCCCTGATGCGCTCTGACGGAGACTCATCTCGATACGCTCCTGCAACTGCTCCCGCGGCAATGGCCTGGTGATCACACCGCAGATGCCCAGAGACTGTGCCCAGATCTCATCAGTCTCGCGATATACCCCGGTCAACAGCAGCACTCTGGAGTAACCAGCCTCACGCAGCTGCAGAGCTGTCTCGAAACCGTTGCCTGTCCGCATGAGCAGTTCGATCAGCACCAGATCGATTGCTTCGGGACTGGACACCAACACGCTCTCCTGCGGCCCGGTGCGAGAGCTGACCTCATGCCCCAGCGCCTGCAGAATGCGAGACATGCCCAGCAGCTGCAGTGGCGAATCGTCAATGAGCAGAATGCGGGCCACGGCCTTCCTCCTTGCCTGGCCGCGCCAGGGCCTTTATTGCCTCAAGCAGATCACTCTTGCGAAACGGTTTCAGGATGTAGCGCCTGGCCCCGGCCAGTTCGGCGCGAGCACGATCCAGCACGCCGTCGTTGGCAGACACCAGCACCACCGGAATGGCACCGAACTCGGGCCTGGAACGAATCAGGGCACAAGCCTGAAATCCGTCAAGGTCCGGCATCATGATGTCCATGAAGATGATGTCCGGCCGCAGTGCCGCAACTCTGCACAGGGCATCGAAGCCATCCTCTGCCAGCGTGATCTGACAGCCTGCTTCTTCGAGAATCTGTCGGGCACTGTGCCGGATGGCCCGGCTGTCATCGACAAGCAGGACCTTGATGGGGGGGTGAGCGTCCATGCCAATATCTCCTGTGAAAGATCAACCTCTTCTGTGGGAG